>Ga0206125_10000228_pt1 | contig 76103 bp, 80 predicted proteins | sample Helgoland_Spring_4_FD_148598 | JGI IMG/M metagenome (GOLD analysis project Ga0206125, IMG submission 148598) | Pelagic subsurface seawater microbial communities from Kabeltonne, Helgoland, North Sea - Helgoland_Spring_Bloom_20160331_1 | ecosystem: Environmental > Aquatic > Marine > Epipelagic ...
TAAAACTGGGAAAGTTGAGAGTAAAGAAGTTGAGTTTTCTGAATACCATGAGTTGGTTGATAGCTCAAAAAAAGCAAAAGCATTTCAGCTTTTAATGTATGCTTATTTGTATTTAAAAATGAATCCAAATTATATTGGATTGGAAGTTGTTGCAGGAAATTTCTCTTTTAAAAATTTAAAACCAGGATTGATAACTGTTGCAAATAAAACAGGAAAACAAAGAGAAGTGATTAAAATTGATGCTCAAGTCTTAGATGAGTTTGAGGAGCAATTAGAATTTGTATTAACTAAGATTTTAAATAATGATTTTGAACAAACATCAGAAGTTAAGAATTGCGAATGGTGTGATTATAAGTCAGTTTGTAAAAGATAATTTGTAATTTTGTAAAAACCAAAAAGAAAAGTAATGAAAAAATTATCCCTAGTAATAGTTGTATTGTTAAATGTATTTTTTGCAAATGCTCAGCAAAGAAATTGTGGTACTATGCAGCATTTAGATGAAATTAGACAAAGAGATCCGGGAGTTGATAACAGAATGGATGTTGAAAATTTAGACATTAAGCATTGGATAAGCAATAATACGAGTAGTTCAAAATCTATGCCCAATATAATTACAATTCCAGTTGTGGTTCACGTTATTTATAAAAATTCCAGTCAGAATATTTCTGATGCACAGATTTTTTCACAAATTGATATTTTAAATGAAGATTTCAGAATGAACAATTCAGATGCTTCATCTGTACCTTCAGCTTTTGCTGGTGCAGCTGCTGATTGTGAAATTGAATTTTGTTTGGCTGTTAGAGATCCAAATGGTAATGTTACAACTGGAATTACAAGGACCTACACAACTACTTCAAGTTTTTCTGGTTATACAAGCATGAAATACTCTAGTACTGGTGGTCAAGATGCCTGGAACACATCAGACTACTTAAATATTTGGGTATGTAATTTAGCTAGTGGACTTTTAGGATTTGCTACTTTTCCGGGTGGGAACTCGAGTACAGATGGAGTTGTTTGTGATTATGCCTATTTTGGCAATACAGGAACAGCAACATCACCCTATGATTTAGGAAGAACAGCTACTCATGAGGTAGGTCATTGGTTAAACTTATATCATATTTGGGGCGATTCATATTGTGGTAATGATTATGTTTCTGATACTCCAAAACATGAGGAATCAAATTATGGTTGTCCATCTTATCCCCATGCATCTTCTTGTTCAGGTACTGGTAGTTCTGGCGAGATGTTTATGAACTATATGGATTATACAAATGATGCTTGTATGTTTATGTTTAGTACAGGCCAGAAAAATAGGATGAGAGCAACTTTAAATGGCAGTAGATCTTCTCTATTAAGCTCATTAGGATGTCAGGTGGTTTATCCTCCAATAATATTATCTTCTACTACTACAAACTTAAGTTGTAGTTTAGCAAATGATGGAAGTATAAACTTGTCAGCAATTGGAGGTGTATCTCCCTTGTCTTATATTTGGAGTAACGGGTCAACAACTCAAGATATTTCAAATTTATCGAGTGGTTATTATAACGTTACTGTAACTGATGCCGTAGGTCAAACTGAGTCTTCTACTTTCTATATTAGTGAGCCTTCTCCAATTATTATTACTTATACTGTTAATTCTACCTCTCAAGCTGGGTTTAGTGATGGTAGTATTTTTACAACTGTAAGTGGAGGTACAGCACCATATTCATTCTCTTGGCAAGGACCTAATGGTTATAGCGCATCAACTCAAGATATTCAGAATTTGATAGCAGGTACCTATTTTTTTTACGTAATAGATGATAATGGTTGTTCTGAGTTGTTTTCAATTGTGGTAGGAGAGGGGCAATTAACTCCTTTGCAAGTTAATGCAGTAACTTCTGATATAGATTGTTTTGGGAATAATAATGGCTCAATTGATTTAACAGTTAGTGATGGAGCTACACCTTACTCATTTATCTGGAATAATGGAGCCATTACTGAGGACTTATCAAATTTAGCCGCAGGCACTTATACTGTTGTTGTAAATGATGCTGCTGGGCAATCTTATACATCATCTTATATAATAATAGAACCTTCTGCAATAACAGCAACATATAGTGTTACTAATGTTACAACATTAGGAGGTAATGATGGAGCAATTGACTTAATTGCAAGTGGAGGTGTCGCACCTTATTTGTATTATTGGTCTACTTCACCAACACAAACAACAGAAGATATCAGTAATTTGATTGCTGGTACATATACAGTTTGGATTGTTGATGTAAATAATTGTTATATAGGAGTTGATATTGATGTTGTGGAAGATTTATCAAATCAAAGTTGCTCAGAAGATGCTCCAGCTAATTTATTTGTTTCTGATATTATTAGTACTAGAGCTGTAATTAATTGGGATAATATGAATTCTTCTTTTTGTACTGTTGATCAGTATAGAATAAAATACAGAGAAGTAGGAACAACTGCTTGGATACAAAAAACTATGGGAGCACCACTAGGTAGTTGTAGCTTTGGAAATCAAAGGATAGATAAATTGTTGTTGAATTTAACTCCAAGCACACAATATGAATATCAAATGAAATCTTGGTATTGTGGTGGAGGTAGTAGTGCTTGGACTGCATTGCATTATTTTACTACTACTGATGATTGTCCGCTTATTGCAAACTTAAGTGCTACACCTCAAAACCCTACTAAAGTAAAATTTGACTGGACACTTAATGGAACGTACTCTTTTGTAAGAATTAAAATAAGAGAAGATTATACTAGTGCTAGTTGGGTAAATGTTGGTGGGGCTGGAGTGAGTTATCCTGCTATTACTAAAAATAAAAATGGATTAATTCCAGGGGAAACTTACAGGGGACAAGCAAGAACTTGGTGTGATCCTAATGGTGGGGCTTATAATTCTACTTCTTGGACCAACTTAGTATTTTGGACAATGCCCTCAAGTGCAAGAATGAGTTTTTCTGCAGAAAAAGAGTTACTAAAAGTAACTGATTTATTGGGTAGAGAGCTCAACCCAAATACAGTAATTGATAATACTACTTTGCTTTATATTTATATTGATGGTACTGTGGAGAAAAGAGTAGTTATAGAATAAAAAAAGCCTAAGCTGTGCGCTTGAGCCAATTACATTTACGGATAAAATCAAAAAAGGTTACATTAATTGTAATCTTTTTTTGAATGTATAAGAATATTTGTAGGGCTATAGATTTTTAAAAGATAAAATCATATCTTTGTAGCAAACAAAAAACAATTATGAAATTATCAAATTTATTAGTAGCAATTATTACTGTTTTATCTTTTAGTTTAAGTGCAAAAGACATTAAACTAACTGAAACATCTAATCAGTTAAGGATTACATCAAAAAGTTTATCAGAGTTTACATTTGTAAGTCATTTATCAGAAATAAATACTTTAAGAGTAAAAACTGATATGGGTGAGTTTGTAAAGCTTGTAGTCGGAGGTTATGGTGAAAATGCTATTAGTGGTAATGCTGAACTTCCTGTATTGGAAGAGTTGATTACTGTACCAAGTGGAGCATCAATAGCTATTAAAGTTTTAAATACTGAAGAACAAATTATCTCATTAGCTGATTATGGGATTACAAACTTAGTTTTTCCTTCTCAGCCATCACTTTCAAAAAGTGCAACTAGCTTCCCTTTTTATTATAATTCAGCTTATTATATTAATGATGGTTTTTATGCAATTGATGCAGTAACAACTGAGCTTTTAGGGAAAATGAGAGGTCAGCAATTAGCAAGATTATCAGTTGCTCCTATACAGTATAATCCAGCAACAAATCAGTTAAAAGTAATAACAAAGCTAGAGGCAAAAGTGATTTTTAAAAACATTGACTATACTACTCATCAGTTAAATATAGAAAGATATTACTCATCAGAATTTGACCATGTATTTAAAGGAGCAATTAATTATGTTCCATCAGCTAAAGATGTAATTACTACTTACCCTGTAAAATATGTAATTGTTGCTGATCCTGCTTTTCAATCCGCCTTACAGCCATTAGTACAATGGAAAACAAGAAAAGGTTTTGAAGTAATTGAAGCATATACTAACGACCCAAATGTTGGGAGTACAACAACATCAATCCATGCATTTATCAAAGATATGTATGATAATGCTACTGCTTCTGATCCTGCTCCAACTTATTTATTAATTGTTGGTGATGATGGTGAAGTTCCTTCTTTTGCAGGAAGTACAGGTTCGCATCATGCTGATATGTATTATTGTGAATTTGATGGAGGAGGCGATTTTTATCCTGAGATGTATTATGGTAGGTTTTCAGCTACTATTCCTGAAGAGGTAGAAGTACAAGTTAATAAAACACTAACACACGAGAAATATACTTTTGCTGACCCTTTATTTTTGGATGAAGTGGTATTGGTTGCTGGTGTAGATGCAGGTATGGCTCCAACTTATGGTAACGGACAAATTAATTATGGAACTGATAATTATTTTAATGCAGCACATGGATTAACAGCACATACCTATCTTTATGGCTCTGGCTCACCAATTACTTCTGATCAATCAGGCGCTTCTGCAGCTATTATTGCAGATGTAAGTGCAGGTGTTGGTTTTGCTAACTATACTGCACATTGTGGAAGTTCTGGTTGGTCTGACCCTTCTTTTGAAACTTCAGATATTAATGGTTTGCAGAATTATGATGAATATGGAGTGATGGTAGGGAATTGTTGTCAGTCTAATAAATTTGATGTTCCTGTATGTTTTGGTGAAGGATTATTAAGAGCAAATAACAAAGGTGCTGTTGGTTATATTGGTGGGAGTAATAATACTTACTGGAATGAAGATTTCTGGTGGGCAGTAGGGAATGGAAGTATCTCAGCTAACCCAACTTATGCAGGTACAGGCTTGGCTTTATTTGATTGCTTAATGCATGAGAATGGAGAGCAACAAGCTGATTGGTTTACAACAACTGGACAAATGATACATTCTGGAAATTTAGCTGTTACTCAAGCAGGTGGTTCTGAACAATATTACTGGGAGATATATCATTTAATGGGTGATCCGTCATTAATGCCTTATATTGGTGTCCCAACTTCTTTAACTGTTTCTCATGGTGCAGCAACTCCTGTAGGAACAACTAACTTTACAGTTACTACTGAAGAAAATGCTTATGTTGCTATCTCAATGAATGGTGTGCTTTTAGATGCAAAACTTGCTGATGCAACTGGAGTAGTTACTTTAACTTTTCCTGCTATTGCAACTGTTGGTACTGCTGATATTGTAGTTACAAAACAATTTAGAGCTCCTTATACAGGTGCACTTCAAATTATTTCTCCAACTGGTCCTTATGTGATTTACTCATCAAACACATTAGATGATAGTGCGGGAAATAACAATACTTTAGCTGACTACAATGAATTGATTAGTTTAGATGTTGAGGTAGAAAATGTAGGATCAGTAGATGCTACATTTGTAAACGCAACTTTATCAACTACTGATCCTGCAGTTACTGTAATTAATAATTCTGCTTCAGTAAATGTTATTAATGCTGCCCAAACTTTACTGTTACCATCTTCATTTACTTTTCAAGTTGCTAATAATGTTGTTGATCAGCACATGGTTGCATTTACTTTAGATTTAACTGATAACTTAGGAAATACTTGGAGTTCAACTATAAATGTATTGCTGAATGCTCCTGTTTTGGATCATACAACTTTTACTATTGATGATTCGGCAGGAAATGGAAATGGAAAACTAGATGCAGGAGAAACCTTAGATTTAATTGTTGATGTTACAAATATCGGACATGCTGATATTGTAAATTTAACAGCTACTTTAGGAAGTATTTCTTCTTATGTTACGGTAAATTCAACAACAGCAAATGTTGCTAACTTAAATGTAAATGGACAACAAGCTACTACTTTTAATATTACTGTTGCTGCAAATACTCCAGTAGGAACTTATGCTGAGTTTCCTTTTGATTTAACAGACGGAACTTACACTCATAATGCAACTTTTGCTGAAACTATAGGAATTATTGATGAAGATTATGAAACTGGTGATTTTACAAATTATGCTTGGGTAAACGATCCTTTATATCCTTGGACTATTGATAATATAAATGTTTATGAGGGAGTTAATTCTTCTAAGTCAGGTGCAGGATTACCTGATAGTGAAGTTTCACATTTATTAATTAATGTTGATGTTACTGCTCCTGGTGATATTTCATTCTACAAGTTTGTTTCATCAGAACAAGATTATGATTTCTTACAATTTTATATTGATGGAAATAAACAAGGGGAGTGGTCAGGCATTGATAATTCTTGGAGCTTTGTTTCTTTCCCTGTTACAGTTGGTAATCATGATTTAGAATGGGAATATGATAAAGATTCTGGTTGGGAGGATGGTGAGGATTGTGCTTGGTTGGATTATATTGTTTTCCCTCCAATTGATTTAGGACAATCAACAAATATTGATGAGAATAACTTTAACTTTGAGTTGTTCCCTAACCCTACTATGGGTAGCTTTAACTTAACTTTTAATGATGCAAAAAATCATAAAGTTGAGGTGTATGATACTAATGGTAAATTGATTTCATCTTTAGGTAATCAGCAAGGAAATACAGCTGTTGATTTAAAAGAATACTCAGCAGGAACATACACTGTAAAAGTGATGCCTGAAGGAATTACTTATCAGATAGTAAAACAATAATGGGGAAGGCGCTTGGTATTGATTTTGGGACTAAGCGCACAGGCATTGCAATTACGGATGCTATGCAAATTATTGCAACCGGGCACTCTACTGTTCCTACTAACTCTTTAGATGCTTTTATTGATGATATAGTGGTAAAAGAAAAGATTGAATGTTTTGTGGTGGGTGATCCTAAAAATTTAGATGGAAGTGCTACTGATAGCACTGGGCATGTAAATGGATTTGTAAAAAGGTTAAAACAAAAATTCCCAACTATTCCTGTGCATCAAATTGATGAGCGCTTTACTTCAAAGATTGCAAAACAAAGCATATTAGCTAGTGGTGTAAAGAAGAAAGGCAGGCAAAATAAAGCCTTAGTTGATGAAGTAAGTGCTACTATTATTTTGCAGAATTACTTGGATTATAAATCTTAAAACTTCCTTTTCAAGTATTTTCCAGTAATTGAGGTTCTACTTTTTATCATAGCTTCCGGAGTACCTTCAAAAACAATTTCCCCTCCCTTATCACCTCCTTCAGGTCCAAGGTCAATAATCCAATCAGCACACTTTATTACATCCATATTATGCTCAATGCAAATAATAGAATGGCCTTTTTCAATGAGTGCATAAAAGGAATTTAAGAGTTTGTTAATATCATGAAAGTGCAAACCAGTTGTAGGTTCATCAAAAATGAAAAGTGTTTTCTCGCTTGTGTTTCCTTTGCTTAAAAAGAGTGCTAATTTTATTCTTTGAGCCTCTCCACCACTTAGGGTGTTGGAGGATTGTCCTAGTTTCACATAACCCAATCCAACATCTTGTAGAGGTTGAAGTTTTAATGCAATTTTTCTTTCATTATTGCTCGCAAAAAACTCAATTGCCTCATCAACTGATAAATCTAAAATATCCGCTATGTTTTTTTCTGCAAACTTAATTTCCAGTATTTCTTTTTTGAATCTTTTTCCTTTGCAATGCTCACATTCCAAGTGTACATCAGCCATAAATTGCATCTCCACTGTAGTTTCTCCTTCTCCTTTGCAATTTTCGCACCTTCCACCATCTACATTGAAAGAGAAAAAACCAGTTTTGTATTGTCTTTTTTCTGATAGAGGTTGTCTAGTAAATAATTTTCTAATATCATCATATACTTTTAGGTAAGTAGATGGATTGGAACGAGAGGATTTCCCAATTGGGTTTTGATCAATAAATTCTAGTTTAGTAATGTTTTTGTTAGTGATATTTACTGTTTCAAAATTCTTACTTACTGATGAGTAATTCCCTAAAAAAGTATTTACTGCTGGCTTTACCACATCTCTTACTAAGGTTGATTTCCCCGACCCACTCATCCCTGTTACTAGGGTTAACCCACCAAGAGGTATGTTTATACTTACATTTTGCAGGTTGTGTTGGTAGATACCAGAAATAGATATTTTATCCTTTAGTTTTCTTCTTGTTATAGGTGTAGGTATCTCAAGTTTCCCTGATAGATATTGAGTAGTTAAACTTCTTTTTTCCTTAAAGATATCTTTTAGGAATCCTTGGTAAATAATTTCACCACCATTTATTCCTGCTTCTGGTCCTATGTCAATTATCTGATCAGCTTCTTGCATAATTTCTTCATCATGCTCTACAACTATTACTGTGTTTCCTATATTTCTTAATTCTTTTAAAATTTTAATGAGGCGTTCAGTATCCTTTGAATGCAATCCAATACTTGGCTCATCAAGTATGTACATTGCTCCAACAAGTGAACTTCCAATTGATGTTGCTAGCTTTATTCTTTGGGATTCCCCTCCTGATAAAGTGCTTGATTTTCTGTTAAGAGTTAGGTAGCCTAGCCCAACTTCACTGAGGTAGTAAAGTCTGCTATTTATTTCTAACAAAAGCCTTTCAGCTATCTTTTGATCTCCCTTATGTAACTTTATATTTTTAAAGAAAACTATAGCTTTTGAAATGCTCATGCTGTTGATTTCTGCAATATTTTTGTATCCTACTTTCACATAAAGTGCATCTTTTCTTAGTCGGCTGCCTCCACATTCTGTACAGTTAGTTTTTCCTCTATACCTTGCAATTAATACTCTATTTTGTATTTTGTATTTATCGCTTTCTAATTTATCAAAAAACTGATTGATTCCTTTGCATTTGTTTTTCCCATTCCATAACAAATCTATCTCTTCTACTGATAATTCATTGTAAGGCCTATGTACAGGAAAATCAAATTTTGCTGAGCGAATGATAAAACGGTCTTTCCATTTGCTTAATTTTTCTCCACTCCAGCAGGCAACTACTCCCTGATAAACTGATAAGTTTTGGTTTTTAATTACTTTTTTCTTGTCAATACCTAGTATTGAACCGTATCCTTCACATGCTTTACAAGCTCCATATGGGTTGTTAAAAGCAAATAAATTGGTGCTTGGTTTTTCAAATGTTAAGCCGTCTAATTCAAATCTATTTGAAAAGTTATTTATGTTGTCATTCACTAGAACAGAACATTCTCCTTTTCCTTCAAAAAATGCAGTTTGAACAGAATCAGCTATCCTTGCTTCATTGTCAAATTCATCAAGCAGAATTCTATCAATTACAATATGAACTTTTTTCTTTTTTATTGATATCCCATCTTTTTTAAGGCTTTTTATCTTGTGTAATTTATTCTCAAAGTAGATTCTTGAAAATCCTAATTGTGTTAAGGTTTCTAAAGTGTATTTACTTTCAGAAGTAAACTTTGAAAGTATGATAACCACATCACCTTCTAAATGAGAGTTAATAAAATTAACTACATCACTTACTTGTTGTCGCTTTACTTCTTTATTTGAAATAGGGGAGTAGGTTTTTCCTACTCTAGCAAATAGTAATTTCAAATAATCAAATATCTCTGTACTTGTACCAATAGTTGATCTTGGATTGTTGGTAGTAGTTTTCTGTTCAATCGCAATAGCAGGGCAGATTCCTAATATTTCATCTACATCAGGTTTTTGTAGTTTTCCTAAAAACTGACGAGCATAAGATGAGAGACTTTCAATGTATCTTCTTTGCCCTTCTGCAAACAAAGTATCAAAGGCTAAAGATGATTTTCCACTTCCTGAGACTCCAGAAATGACAATTAATTTGTCTTTTGGTAGGCTTATTGAGATGTTTTTAAGGTTATGAAGCTTTGCACCTCTAATCTCAATATTATCAGTAGTATTAGTTTGCTTTTTTGCCATTTAGTTTTACAGAATTTGCAAACTTAAGAAATAAGATTTGGATATTTAAATTTGTTTTCCTATATTTGTCATTCAATTAATTAACACAAAAATACGCTTATAGAAAAACATTTACTTTAAATTTTTATTAACTAAAAACTGAGTATATGTTATTGAGCGAAATTCCTGATAAAGAATTAGTATCAAATTATTTAAATGGTGATAATGCATCATTTGAAATTCTGCTGACAAGACATAAAAGTAGAGTATTTGCTTTTATCATGTCAAAAATTAAAAACCGTGATATTACTGAAGATATCTTTCAAGATACTTTCATAAAAGTAATTAACTCTTTGCAGAGAGGGAAATATAATGAGGAGGGGAAATTTTTGCCTTGGATGATGCGAATTGCACATAATTTAGTGATTGATCATTTCCGTAAGGAATCAAAAATGAGAAAAATCAGACCTACTGATGAGTTTAATATTTTTGATGTAATCAATAATGGGGATAGAGGGCAAGATGAAGAAATGACTCGAAAAAGAGTTCATGCTGATTTAAATATGCTGATTAAAGATTTGCCAGAAGATCAAATGGAGGTCTTAAAAATGAGGTATTTTGAAGATATGTCTTTCAAGCAAATATCAGAAATTACTGGAGTCAGTATTAATACTGCACTAGGAAGAATGCGTTATGCCCTTATCAATTTAAGAAAATTAGCAGAGGAGCAAAATATTGACCTTGCTCAAAAATAAAGTTACTTTGATATAATATACTTATATAGTGTGCGTTAAAATTAGCGAAATGAATAATAAAAACACTATATATGATAACAAGCTATACTCTAAAGTTGTGGGACCATCTTTTAAAAGAAGAATTTTCGTCTTTTGATAAAGCGGTACACAAAATCCTAAATGAAACACATTTAGGACCAAAAAAAGAAACAATTGATGCTTTGCTAGCGTATGCTAGTTCAGTAAAGGCAATTAAAACTAAATCAAAAGATAAGTTTTTAATTTCTTTAAACTAAGTGGTTTTGGTTATTAAAAGGAGGCGGTTGCCTCCTTTTATTTTTTAGCTTTGTATCTGTGAATAAAAAAGAAAGAACCCAAAAATTTATAGCTCATTTTTCTGAAAATATGCCTGAGGCAAAAACAGAATTAGATTATACTAATGTTTTTGAACTCACGGTTGCTGTTGTGCTTTCTGCTCAATGCACTGATAAAAGAGTGAATATAATTACCAAAAATTTATTTGCTGAAATGCCAGTTGCTGAAGTTATGGCTGAAGCCTCTATTGATGCGATTTTTGATTTAATCAAATCTTGTTCTTATCCAAGAAACAAAGCAAAACATTTGTCTGGTTTAGCTAAAATGCTTGTAAATGATTTTGATTCCAAAGTCCCTGATAATTTAGAAGACTTACAAAAACTTCCTGGTGTAGGAAGGAAGACTGCTAATGTTGTTGGTTCAGTTTATTATGATATTCCTGCTATGCCTGTGGATACTCATGTTTTTCGGGTTGCTGATAGAATTGGTTTAACAACTAAAGCCAAAAACCCTTTGCAAGCAGAATTGCAGTTATTGAAACTTTTCCCTGAAGATAAGTTAAATATTGCACATCATTGGCTTATTTTACATGGGAGATATTTATGTAAAGCAAGAAGACCTGAGTGCGAAAGGTGTGGGATTACAGATATCTGTAAGTATTTCTCAAAAAAGTAAATTTGTTAATAAATCAAAGGTCTTTTTTTTGATGATTGATTAAGAATTTCTCTAATTTGTATAAAATATAAAACTATGAGCAATAAGGAGCAAAGTGCTAAAATGAAAGCATTGGAACTTACATTAGGTAAGTTAGAAAAAACATATGGAAAAGGTGTTGTAATGAAGTTAGGAGATAAAGTTGTGGAGGATATCGCTTCAATTCCAACAGGTTCAATTAACTTGGATTTAGCTTTAGGGATAGGTGGTTATCCAAGAGGTAGAGTGATTGAAATTTATGGTCCTGAATCATCAGGAAAAACAACTTTAACGATACATGCTATTGCTGAAGTACAAAAGCAAGGTGGTGTTGCTGCATTTATTGATGCAGAACACGCTTTTGATGCTTCTTATGCAGCTGCACTTGGTGTAGATGTAGATAATTTATATATCTCTCAACCTGATAATGGTGAGCAAGCATTAGAAATTGCTGATCATTTAATTAGTTCAGGTGCTGTGGATTTAGTGGTAGTAGATTCTGTTGCTGCTCTTACTCCAAAATCAGAGATTGAAGGAGAGATGGGTGATAGTAAAATGGGATTGCATGCTCGTTTAATGTCTCAGGCGTTAAGGAAACTGACAGCTACTATTAGTAAAACAAACTGTACTGTTATTTTTATCAATCAAATTAGAATGAAGATTGGGGTTATGTTCGGAAATCCTGAAACTACTACAGGAGGAAATGCCCTTAAATTTTACTCGTCAGTTCGTTTAGATATTAGAAGAATTGGGGCTATTAAAAATGGTGAGGATATTATTGGGAACAGAACTAGAGTAAAAGTAGTTAAGAATAAAGTTGCTCCACCTTTCAGAAAAGTAGAGTTTGATATTATGTTTGGAGCTGGAATTTCTCGTTCAGGTGAAGTTTTAGATAAAGCAGTTGATTTGGATATTGTAAAGAAAGCTGGTTCATGGTTCTCTTATGGTGATACTAAACTTGGGCAAGGTAGGGATGCAGTAAAACAAATGATTGCTGATAATCCTGAGTTATCTGAAGAGATTGAAACTAAAATTAAAGAAGCGCTTACACAGGAGTAATTTATGTTAAAGAAGTTTGCTTTTATTGCACTTTTATTTGCTTTCTCTTGCGGTACTTCTGATGAGAAAAAGGAAGAAAAGTCAGCAATTGTTGTTTTATCTGAAAAAATAAAAGAAAATCCTACAAATGTTAAGCTCTTATTGGAAAGGGTTGCTCTTAATAAATCAAAGAACAATTTAGAGTCTATGCTTTTTGATTATAAAGAAGTTATTAGATTAGATTCTCTTAATTCGGATTTTCAATTTAATATTGCTGATATATATTTTGAGCTTTCAAAAAAGCAAAATGCTAACCCTCAATATCCTTCTTTAGTAAAGCATCATTTAGAAAAATCAATCAAGATTAATGACGGTAATTATCATTCACATGCTTTAATGGGGGAACTTATGATGGCTTATGGAGCATTTAATCCAAAGAGTTATAAGCAGGCAATTGAATCTTTTAATACCTCTTTAAAACTAGATTATAATCAAGATAAAACTCACATGTTATTGGGTTATACATTCAGGCAAGTAGGCAAGGAAAATTTTGCAATAAATTGTTTCAGAAACTCAATAAATGTAAACCCTGATTTTTATGAATCCTATGTTCAGTTAGGACAGATTTTTCATGTTAAAAAAGACACTCTTGCAGTTGTTTATTATAATAATGCACTTAGAATTAATCCTACTGATGAACTCACACTATATAATAAAGCTCTTTTTTATCAAGATATGGAGCAGTGGAATAAGGCTTTAGATGCTTATGCCGAACTTCATAAAGTAGTTCCTTTTAATAGTAGTGGGCATTATAATTTAGGATTTATCCATATGAAATTAGGCCTTTATGATGTAGCAACAAATAATTTTTCTGATGCAATTTATTCTAATTCTGAGTTTTATGAAGCTTATTATTCAAGAGGAAATTGTTTTGAAACTTTAGGAAATGTAAAGCAAGCGGAGATTGATTATAGTAGGGCAATTGAAATAAACCCAGAATATACTTATGCTATTGAAGCATTAGAAAATTTAAGAACTAAGAATAAAAAATACAATAAATAATGAGCGTACAAGAACAAATAAATACTGATATTAAAGATGCTATGAAAGCTAAAAATGTAGATAAACTTGCAGCACTGAGAGCTGTAAAATCTGCAATAATGCTAGAAGCAACTAAAGAGGGAATTCCTGAGATTTCTGATGAAATTTCATTAAAATTAATTGCTAAATTAGTAAAGCAAAGAAAAGATTCTGCTGCTATTTTTACAGAACAAAATAGACCAGATTTAGCTGTTGATGAAGTGAATCAATTGGCTTATTTAGAGCCTTATTTACCAGTTCAAATGGGAGAGGAAGAAGTTAGAAAAGTTGTGCAAGAAGTTATTGCAAAGGTTGGTGCATCATCTCCTGCTGATATGGGAAAATGCATGGGACCATTAATGGGTAGGCTTAACGGGAAAGCAGATGGTGCGCTTATTTCTAAAATAGTGAAAGAGGAACTTTCTAAATAGGTTAAAAAATATAAGTAATAAAAAAGGCGAACAAATGATCGCCTTTTCTTTTTTAGCACCAACTAAAAAATTTATTTTACTTTATCCACTACTGCTTTAAAAGCTTCTGGATGGTTCATTGCTAAATCAGCTAAAACCTTTCTATTTAATTCGATTCCATTAGCGTGAACTTTACCCATAAATACTGAATAAGACATTCCAAACTGTCTTGTTCCTGCATTGATTCTTTGAATCCATAATGCACGGAAAGTTCTTTTTTTGTTTTTTCTATCACGGTATGCATATTGCAAACCTTTTTCTACAGCATTCTTTGCTACTGTATGTACATTTTTTCTTCTCCCAAAGTAACCTTTGGCAGCTTTTAATATTGCTTTTCTTCTAGCTTTTGCAGCTACTGAATTGACCGATCTTGGCATAATTTAATTGTTTTTGGTGTATAGTGGCTTTTAATTTTTGTGCCCTTGTTTGAACTACATACCTGGTTAATAACCTAATTTGTTTTTTTAAATTCCTAACTGAAGTTTAACACTCTTAGTATCAGATTTTGATACATATCCAGTCTTAGTTAAGTTGTGCTTTTGTTTAGTCTCTTTCTTTGTTAAGATGTGTGACTTAAACGCATGCTTTCTTTTTAGTTTACCAGAACCTGTAAGTTTGAATCTCTTTTTGGCTCCAGCCTTTGTTTTCATTTTTGGCATTGTCTCTTAGTTTTATTTCTTCTTTTTTGGTGCTATTATCATTATCATTTTCTTTCCTTCAAGCTTTGGCATATTTTCTACTACTCCTATGTCTTCTAGGGCTTGTGCAAGTTTTAAAAGTAAAATTTGTCCTTGGTCTTTAAATACAATTGATCTTCCTCTAAAGAATACAAACGCTTTTACTTTTGCTCCATCTTCCAAAAAACTTTTGGCATGTTTCAATTTAAAATCAAAATCATGTTCTCCAGTGTTTGGACCGAACCTTAATTCTTTTATTACAACCTTTTGCGCCTTGCTTTTTATCGCTTTTTGTTTTTTCTTTTGGTCGTAAATGAACTTTTTATAATCAATAACTTTACAAACTGGAGGGTCAACATTTGGTGAAATTTCTACTAAATCAAGTCCTAAGTTATTGGCAATTTTTATTGCATCATCAATGGAACAGATTTTTGGCTCTACACCTTCACCTACCATTCTTACGAATGCTGATGTAATTTCTCTATTAGTTTTGTGTAATTTTTTCTTAATTACCCTTCCTCTAAATGGCCTCTTTTTTGCGATTGTTCTGTTATTTTAGTTATTAAAAGCTGTTAAATTATCTATTTCTTTTGTTATCAAATCTATAAATTTCTCTAAAGAGATACTTCCTAAATCTTCACCACCATGCTTACGAACTGAGATTGTTCCTTCATTTTCCTCTCTCTCTCCCACAATTATGATGTAAGGTACTTTTGAAACTTCTGCATCTCTAATCTTTCTTCCGGTAGTTTCAGCCCTATGGTCAATTGGGCCGCAAATATCGTATTTTTTTAGGAATTGAGATACTTTTTCTGCATAATCGTGATATTTCTCACTGATAGGTAATATTATAAACTGATCAGGGGCTAGCCAAAGAGGGAAGTTGCCACCGCAATGCTCAATTAGAACTGCTACAAATCGCTCCATAGAACCGAATGGCGCTCTGTGTATCATTACTGGTCTGTGTTTCTTGTTATCAGTACCTGTGTATTCTAGTTCAAAACGCTCTGGTAAATTGTAATCTACTTGAATTGTTCCTAATTGCCATTCTCTCCCTAAAGCATCTTTTACCATAAAATCTAACTTAGGACCATAAAATGCTGCTTCTCCATATTCAACAACTGTTTCTAATCCTTTTTCAGCAGCTGCTTCAATAATTGCAGATTCTGCTTTCTCCCAGTTTTCATCCGAACCAATATATTTAGCTTTGTTTTCAGGGTCACGTAAAGAGATTTGTGCTTTAAAATCTTCAAAACCTAAGGCATTGAAAACATAAAGGACAAGGTCAATAACATTAATAAACTCTTGCTTTACTTGGTCAGGGCGAACAAATAAATGCGCATCATCTTGAGTAAATCCTCTGACACGAGTTAAACCATGCAATTCTCCTGATTGTTCGTAACGATAAACAGTACCAAACTCTGCAAAACGAACGGGTAAATCACGGTAAGAATATTGCTTTGATTTATAAATCTCACAATGGTGAGGGCAATTCATAGGTTTTAAGAAAAACTCTTCTCCCTCATTAGGAGTTCGGATAGGTTGGAAAGAATCCTCTCCGTATTTTTCGTAATGACCAGAACAAACATATAAATCTTTATGGCCGATATGTGGTGTGATTACAGGTAAATAACCTGCTTGTGTTTGTGCTTTTTTAAGGAAGTTCTCTAATTTTTCACGGAGTTGAGCACCTTTTGGTAACCATAATGGTAAACCTTGACCAACCTTTTGTGAAAAAGTAAACAGCTCCATTTCTTTCCCTAATTTTCTATGGTCACGCTTTTTAGCTTCCTCTAATAATTCTAGATGTGCAGTAAGTTCTTTTTGTTTAGGAAATGACACTCCATAAATACGAGTAAGTTGCTTACGGTTCTCGTCTCCTCTCCAATAAGCTCCTGCAATATTTAATAATTTAATTGCCTTTATTTTCCCTGATGAAGGAATATGCGGACCTCTACATAAATCAGTGAAATTACCTTGTGAGTAGAAAGTGATGTTTCCATCTTCTAATCCTTCTAGTAATTCTAGCTTATATTCATCTCCTTTTTCAGTAAAATAAGCAATTGCTTCTTCTTTTGAAACATCCTTTCTTTCAAACGACATTTTCTGAGAAGCTAATTCTTTTATTTTTTGCTCAATTTTAGGTAACTCATCAGAAGATAAGACTCTGTCTCCTAAATCGATATCGTAATAGAATCCATTATCGATTGCAGGACCAATACCTAACTTAACCCCAGGATAAAGAGCTTCTAAAGCTTCTGCCATAATGTGTGCAGAAGAATGCCAAAAACTCATCTTTCCTTGTTTATCATTCCAAGTATGTAGGGTAAGGGTAGAATCGGTAGTGATAGCACGGTTTGCATCCCAAACTTCTCCGTTTACACTAGCCGATAGCACATTCCGTGCTAAACCTTCAGAAATACCAATGGCAATATCCATAGCTGAAGTTCCGCTTTCTACTTGTTTAATACTTCCATCAGGAAGAGTAATGTTAATCATTTATTCTTGTTATTAAGGGTGCAAATATAGGGAATGATTTTTTATTCTAACTCTGAATAATCCCAGGATTATAAGCTTCTTTTACTGGTGCATTGTTGGCTGCTTCTATTCCCATAGAGATTACTTTACGCGTTTCTAGTGGGTCGATAATAGCATCTACCCACAAACGAGAAGCAGCATAATAAGGAGAGGTTTGTTTGTTGTATCTATCAGTAATAGTTTTTAAAAGTTCCTTTTCTACTTTTTCATCAATTTCTTCTCCTTTTGCTTTTAAAGATGCTTTTTCAATCTGCAATAAAACCTTAGCAGCTTGTTCTCCTCCCATAACCGCTAACTGAGCAGTAGGCCAAGCAACAATTAGTCTTGGATCGTAAGCCTTACCACACATAGCATAGTTTCCTGCACCATATGAATTCCCTATAATAACCGTAAATTTAGGAACTACAGAATTAGCCATAGCATTAACCATTTTGGCACCATCTTTTATAATTCCACCATGCTCGGAACGAGAGCCTACCATAAATCCAGTAACATCTTGCAAGAATACCAATGGTATTTTCTTTTGATTACAATTGGCAATAAATCGTGCTGCTTTATCTGCCGAGTCTGAATAGATAACACCCCCAAATTGCATTTCTCCTTTTTTGGTTTTTATCATCTCTCTTTGGTTGGCAACAATACCGACTGCCCAACCATGTACTCTGGCATATCCGCAAATTAGGGATTGTCCGTATCCTTCTTTGTATTCTTCAAATTCGGAATCATCTACAAGTCGAGCAATGATGCCCCTCATGTTGTAAGGTTTTGCTCTGTCCCTAGGTAATATTCCATAAATTTCTCTTTCGTTCTCTTTTGGAGCTTTACTTTCTTTCCTGTTGAAACCTGCCTTTTCGCTATCCCCAATTTTATCCATTATATTTCGAATTTTATCCAAAGCATCTTTATCGTTCTTTGCTTTGTAATCCGTAACGCCTGAAATTTCGCAATGAGTAGTCGCACCACCTAAAGTTTCGTTATCAATGCTCTCCCCAATAGCCGCTTTTACTAGGTAACTCCCTGCCAAAAATATAGATCCTGTTTTGTCTACAATTAGTGCTTCATCAGACATAATAGGAAGGTAAGCTCCACCAGCGACACAGCTTCCCATTACAGCAGAAATTTGTGTAATTCCCATTGAACTCATACGAGCATTATTTCGAAACATTCTACCAAAGTGTTCTTTGTCTGGGAATATCTCATCTTGCATTGGTAAAAATACTCCTGCACTGTCCACCAAGTAGATGATTGGTAATCTGTTCTCCATTGCAATTTCTTGCAAACGCAAATTCTTTTTGGCTGTTATGGGGAACCAAGCACCAGCTTTTACAGTAGCATCATTGGCAACTACTATACATTGCACCTCTTTTACATAAGTCATACCTGCAACAACCCCACCTGATGGACAGCCACCATATTCAGCATACATTCCATCTCCAACAAAAGCACCAATTTCTAAAAAGCTGGCATCAGTATCTTTTAGGTAGTCAATACGCTCACGAGCAGTAAGTTTTCCTTTGGCATGTTGTTTTTCAATCTTCTTTTTTCCTCCTCCTAAAGATACTTGAGCATGCTTTCTTTTCATTTCTGAAATAAGCAACCTCATTTTATCATCATTCTTATTGAAATCTAAATCTGCCATGCTGTAATTTTTTGTCAAAAATAGAAAATAGATGTTAGATATTAGTAATTAGATGTTAGACTTATTTTGTCTAGAATCTTAAATTTCAATACTAATGTCTATATTATGCAAATAATCTGAACTTTCAGGCCCTAAATTAAAGAGTAAATCCAAAATAGAGAGGTTAGGAATAAAACCGTTCTTTTCCATAAATACTTGGTTGTATTTTGATGAGTTCTCTAAGATGAAATCATGATTTCTTAAATCAGCAAACTCTGTTTTATGATGATATGATGTTGTAAAATCAGGACCTTTATCTTTTTGTAAAAGTTCAAGAATTACTTCTTGTAATTTGTTGTTAAAATCAACTAGATTACTTTCTTTTTTTTTGAAAAAAGGCTCAAGTTCATCTTGGTAGTATTCAAAAAAAGGGGAGGAGTTGTAAGCTGATTTTATGGCATTCCAATGTAGTTTTTGCCAATCTTCTTTATATGAAATTTTGATTTCCTTGATAATGGTTTTACTACTTCCTTTTCTCTCTTTAGGAATAGTTAATCTTAATTTTCCATTAGCACCATAAATTTCACATCTGTTTCTGATGCTTTGTTTTACAAAATGCTCATGCATTTCTATGTTGCAATTTTTATGTTGCAATAAAATAGCGTAATAGGAAATTGGGGCTAAATAAGCAGTAGGTAATAAAGGGTTATTTAACACTTCTAAATAGTCTGTTCCATCTGATTTTTTTCAGACCTTTTGCATTTGTATCCCAACTCATCCAAACGAATAAAGCTTTCCCAACAATATGGTTTTCAGGTACAAATCCCCAGAACCTACTATCAGCAGAATTATGTCTGTTATCTCCCATCATCCAGTAATAATCCATTGAAAAAGTATAGGTAGTAGCAACTTTATCATTGATGTAAATTTCACCATCCACTATCTCTAGTTTATTATTCTCATACCTTTCAATAATATCTTTGTAGATTGAAAGGTTTTTAGTTGTAATAATTACAGTTTCACCAGCTTTTGGAATTGTAATTGGACCAAAATTATCTACATTCCATTTATAATTCTCATCATGCGGAAAAATATAATCAGCATATAGCTCTTGCTTCTCAATGTTTTTATCAATCTTAGTTACATTCGGAAAAGTCTTTAAAGCATCACGGCTGTTGTTGGTTAGGGTTAAGCTGTATTCATTTCTATTTCTGCCATAACCACCCTCAGTTATATCGTACTTTTCGTAAAGTATCTTTGGGTTTAAACCTGTGCCTTGTGTGCTTACAGTATAGCGCCACTGTTTTTTCATTCCTTCAAATTCTTCTTGAGGAGCACCATTTACAAACAACTGTGCATTTTTAAGTTCAAGCACATCTCCAGGAATACCAACACATCTTTTTACATAGTTTTCTTTTTTATCAACTGGCCTTCCAATGTCCTCAGCTGGCCAGTTAAACACTACACAATCATTTCGTTCAATATTATGTAAGCCTTTCATTCTGTGATAAGGTAATTTTACGCTTTCTGAGTATGATTTTCCTCCTCCAATTGGCATGGTATGGTGTACTAAAGGAAATGCAATTGGAGTCATAGGTACTCTAGGGCCATAAGCAACTTTACTTACAAATAAGAAATCACCAACTAACATTGATTTTTCCATTGATGAAGTAGGAATAGTATAGGCTTCAATAAGGAAAGTTCGTAAAATAGTTGCTGCAATTACTGCAAAACCAATTGCATCAAACCAGCTTCTTAGTTCACCTTTTTTCTTCTTAGGTTTCTTTTCCTTTTTCTTCCAGAACTGCCATGAGATTGTTTCCCAAAATAAAATATCACCAGCAATTAAAGGTAAAAAATAGAGCCATTCTCCATCTATAGTATAGACAAACAAACTCCATATAATTGTTGCAACTATAAACATTACAACTTTAAATGATTTTCCTAATACTTCTTTTAATTTTTTCATAATCTTAAAAACGATTTTTTCTTTTTTTATTGTTCTAAAACATCTTTCATGCTAAAAACTCCTTTTTTCCCAATAATCCAATCGGCTGCAATAATTGCCCCCATTGCAAATCCATCTCTATTTTTAGCAGTGTGTTTTATTTCAATTTCATCAACTGCTGAAGTGTAACTTATTATATGTGTTCCGGGAATATCATTAATTCTATCAGCAGTAATAACTGATTTAGTATTTGTTATCTCCTGCATTTGTTCTCCTAATGTAATGGCCGTACCGCTTGGTGAATCTAATTTTCGGGTATGATGTACTTCATGAATTTTACTTTCGTAATCATGATTTTTCATCAGTTGAGCTAACTTTTTGTTCAGTTCAAAAAACAAATTTACTCCTAAGCTAAAATTTGAAGCATATAAAAATGCTCCTTTTTTTGTTTGGCATAAATTCTCTATTTCTTTTAGGTTTTCTAACCAACCAGTTGTTCCTGAAATAACAGGAATACCACTGTTTATTGCATGGCTGATATTTGCAAATGCAGTAGATGGAGTGCTGAAATCAATAGCCACATCAGTAGAACTGAAATCTAAAGTGTTTGCAGGTTTTTCTGATGATGAGGTAGCAACAATTGTGTGTCCTTTCTTTGTAGCTAATTCACTAATTCTTTTGCCCATTCTTCCGTTTCCTAAAATTGCAATATTCATAGGGCAAATTTATAAATTAAAGGATAACGAAAAACCACTTGCATTTTCTTTTGAAAAATATACAGGTTGTATGTGTAATGATAAATCCTCACTCACATCATAGTCAAACAGATGTGCATTTACTGAGGCATCAACGATGTTTAAAATATAAGTGAGTGTGAACAGCAATGCTGATACCTCTCTGTTTCTTCTGTAATGTTCGGTTAATGTTCTTAAATCACTATCAGAATAGTTTAAGTTATCAGAGAAATCTCCATCTAATCTGTTTAGGTAAGTAGATTTATACAATTGGTACAAATCATTACTTTCGTTTATGTAGTAAGCTGAGGTGATAAGTCCCCCATAAATTACAGGAACTTTCCAGTATTTTTTGGTGTAAACTTGCCCAGATCCAGGAAGTATTGCAGAATATAATCCTGCTTTTTTTGGGATTTTTTCTCCATATTCTTGTGCTGATGTTGTAAAGGAAAATCCTACAAAAAAAGCAATTAATATTTTTTTAAGAACGGACAATTTAATTGTTTAGAATGTTGAATATGCGCTCTAAATCTTCATCATTAGCAAATGGAATAATCAATTTCCCTTTTCCTTTTTTGTTGCGCTTTAATTCTACATCCTTTTCCAAATTTCTTGATAAATCATGAGCCATTTTTTGCTGAGAAAAAGCAAGTGGAGTAGGAGTGTTAACTACTTTGGACTTTGAAGTTCTTGTGTAAGTGCTAGTAGAAAACTCCTTAGCTAACTGCTCTACTTCTCGTACTGAGTATCCATTTGCAACTGTATCATGAAAAAGGTTGATTTGTGAATTTTCATCTTTTATTGCTAGTAATGCTTTTGCGTGTCCGTTAGAAATTAAACCATCTCTTAGTCCTTTTTGTATAATTTCAGGAAGCTTTAAAAGCCTTAAAAAATTAGTAACTGTTGATCTGTTTTTTCCAACCCTCTCCGAGCATTGTTCTTGCGTAAGTTTTATTTCATCAATGAGTCTTTGGTAACTTAGTGCTACTTCTATAGGGTTTAAGTTTTCTCTTTGTATATTTTCTACCAATGCCATTTCAAGCATTTCTTGGTCGTTAGCAATTCTTACAAATGCAGGTATTTTATCAAGCCCTGCAATTTGTGATGCTCTAAATCTTCTTTCTCCAGAAATCAATTGGAATTTATCATATCCCATTTCACGAACTGTAATGGGCTGAATGATTCCTAGTTGCTCAATAGATACAGCTAACTCATTTAATTTTTCTTGATTAAACTCTGTTCTTGGTTGAAATGGATTCGTTACTATTTGCGAAATAAGAATTTCATGAGTTGTTCCTACAACAGGAGTTTCAGTTTTTATATCAGTAGTTGGTTTGCTTGTAATGTCAGAAGAGCTAGTCCCTAATATAGATGCTAACCCTCTACCTAATGAGCTTTTCTTTTTTGTCATAATTATACAGTTACTTGCAGTTTTTTAAGTAATTCATCAGCTAAATTAAGGTAGTTGATTGCCCCTTTACTTGTAGCGTCATGTATTACAATTGTTTCTCCAAATGATGGTGCTTCTCCTAAACGCACATTCCTCTGGATAATTGTTTTAAATACCATGTCTTGGAAGTGTTTTTTTACTTCTTCAACTACTTGGTTGGATAGGCGCAAACGAGTATCATACATAGTAAGGAGTAGTCCTTCAATCTCTAGGTTAATGTTGAGCCTTTGTTGTACTACTTTTATTGTGTTGAGTAATTTTCCAAGCCCTTCTAATGCAAAATATTCGCATTGTATAGGTACTATTACGCTATCTGCTGCTGATAAAGCATTCAAAGTTAAAAGCCCTAATGATGGAGCACAATCAATAATAATGTAATCGTAATTATCTTGTATAGGATCAAGTACTTTTTTCATCTTGTACTCTCTTTCTTCCAGGTTTACAAGTTCTAGCTCGGCACCTACCAAATCAATATTTGCTGGCAGTAAATCAAGGTTAGGGCTTCTCGTTTCAAGTATACAATCTTTAGCTATAGCATTTCCAATTAAACATTCATATATTCCTTGTTTTATTTCTTGTGGGTTGTGTCCAACTCCTGATGTAGCATTGGCTTGTGGGTCAGCATCAACAAGTAATACTTTCTTTTCTAGCACTCCTAGACTCCCTGCTAAATTCATAGCAGTTGTTGTTTTCCCTACCCCTCCTTTTTGGTTTGCAATTGCAATTATTCTTCCCATAATTATAGTCTGTTTTTACGGCTATAAAAGTACTATGCTAATCACTAATAGTCTCTTTGAAAACTAATGTAATTATCAACAAAATAGGGGAGTTGTTAAGAAAAAAGCCCTACCAATTGGTAGGGCTTTCACTTGTTTTTTGAGTGGGGTTATTTTAATCTTCTCCTAAATCATCAAAGTTAACTTCAGTAAAGTCAGTAGATGATTCTTCTTTTTTCTCAGCAGGCTTTTCTTCCCTTTTTTTAAACTTTTTATCTGAGATTATTTCTTCTCCTTTTTCTGCAATAATATAGTTGCTTACTTCCTCAAATGCATCTTTAAAGCTTGCAAAATCTTCTTTATAAAGGTATATCTTGTGTTTTCTGTATGTTGGAGCTCCATCTTCATTAAAATCTCTTACGCTCTCGGTAAGTGTCATGTAATAGTCACTTGCTTTTGTTTCTCTTACATCAAAAAAATAGGTTCTTCTTCCTGCTTTTACTTTCTTTGAAAATATATCTTTTATCTCTCTCTTCTCAGTCATTTATTAGTTTTTAATGATGTGCCAAATATAGAAAATATTTAATAATTAGAAAATAGCACAATATTTAATCATCAAATTGATTTATTCTGACTTTGAGATATGTCAAAGTAAAAGCCTTTTTTGGCTAGTAATTCCTGGTGAGTTCCTTCTTCAATTATTTCTCCTTTTTCAAGTACAACGATTTTATCGGCTTCTTTTAGTGTAGCAACTCTATGGCTAATTATTATTGATGTTTTTCCTTTGCTTTCTTTCTTTAGGTTTTTAAGTATTTGTTGTTCTTTGGTAGCATCAATGGCTGATAAGCAATCATCAAATATAAAGAGGTTCGGTTTTTTGTAAAAGGTTCTGGCAATGGCTAATCTTTGTCTTTGTCCTCCTGATAGTTGCACACCTCTTTCTCCAATTATGGTTTCAAATCCATCAGTAAAGCTGTCAATCTCATCAAGTATTTCTGATTTTTTTGCTGCATCAATTACTTCATCTTCATTTAAAGTGTTGCTTGCAAATGCAATATTTTCTTTTACAGTTCCTGAAAATAAATAACCATCTTGTGGGATATATCCTATGCAGGAGCGTAAGCTAAATAAATTCAAATCTTGTATTTTTACATTCCCAAAAGTGATATTTCCTGTTGTTGTGTCATACAGTCGGCATACTAGGTTTGCAATAGTTGATTTTCCACTTCCTGTTTTTCCAAATACTCCAAGGGTAGTGCCTTCTTTTATTGTAAAGTTGATGTTGTTAAGCGCTACTATATTTGTGTCCTTATATTTTAAATTTACATCTTTAAAGGTAATATCTCCTGTAATAGGGGTTAGTGCTTTATTGGTGTTTTCTATATCTGATTTTAGTAGTAAAAAGTCATTAATTCTTTCTTGTGATGCAGCTGCTCTTTGCACTATTGAAGTAATCCACCCAACTGATGCTACTGGCCAAGCCAACATGTTTACATAAATAATAAATTCAGCAATGTTACCTGTTGTGATGTTTCCTTTAAAGCTCTCCAATCCTCCTATGTAAATTGTAAGTATAGTACTTGCACCTATCATAGTTATTATAAGTGGAAAAAAGAAGGCTTCTATCTTTACGAGTTGCAATTGTTTTTGGGTGTATTCTTTGCATGATTTTAAAAATACTTGCCAGGTGTTTGTTTCATTTCCAAAGGATTTAATAATTTTTATTCCTGAAAAAGTTTCTTGTGATATGGTTGTAAGTTTTGATAGTTGTGCTTGTACCTTTTCACTTCTTTTGTTGATGTTACTGCTTACAAAATAAACGAGTATTGCAAGTATTGGTAAAGGGAGTAATACATAAAAAGTTAAGGTCGTACTGATGCTTAACATCTTGCTGATAACTAAATAAAATAGTATTGAGATATTTATTGCGTACATTAGTGCAGGTCCTAAGTACATTCTTACTCTACTTACATCTTCTGATATTCTGTTCATTAAATCCCCAGTTTTATTTTGTTTGTAAAAACTCATACTAAGGTTTTGGTACTGTTGATAGATTTCATTTTTTAAATCAAACTCAATTTTACGGCTCATTACAATTACGGTCTGCCTCATAAAATACATAAACACTCCTTTGAGTATTGCAAAAGCCACTATTAGGCCTCCATATTTTAAAAGGGTGTCTTTTACTCCCTGTTCTGTGTTTGTACCTTCCTTCATGCTTAAAAGCACGGCATCAAATGCTTTTCTTACAAACTCGGCTGGGTATAGCGCAAAGAGGTTAGCAACTACTATAAAAAAAGTTCCTATCAGTAGTAATTTTCGGTATTTCCAAAAAAATTTATTGAGGTAAAATAGAGGTTTCATTAATTGATTAAGTACTTTAATTGATTTGCCAAAAATAATAAGTAAATTCGCGACCCCTTTAAAAATATGATTTATTTCTATTTTAATTGTGGGTTATCTGATTAAATAACTAAAATTTGACATACTTATGACAATAGTAAATGCAGAAAAAACAATTACAAATGAAGGTTTAGTAGTTAGCAAAATGACTGTGATGGGACACGAGCAAGTGGTTTTTTGTCAAGATAATGAAACAGGTTTAAAAGCAATTATTGCTATACATGATACAACTTTAGGTCCTGCGCTTGGAGGTACTCGTATGTGGGATTATGCTAATGAAGAAGATGCAATACAAGATGTGCTTAGACTTTCAAGAGGAATGTCATTTAAAGCAGCAATTTCTGGCTTAGAATTAGGTGGTGGTAAGGCTGTAATTATTGGTGATTCTACAACTCAAAAAACTGAAGCGTTAATGCGTAAGTTTGGTGAGTATGTTGATAGTTTAGGGGGTAAATATATAACTGCTGAAGATGTAGGAATGAGTACTAAGGATATGGAATATGTGCGTATGGAAACTAAGCATGTTACTGGTATTCCTGAAAGTATGGGAGGTAGTGGTGATCCTTCACCAGTTACTGCTTTTGGTGTATATATGGGAATGAAAGCTTCTGCAAAATTCAAATGGGGAAGTGATAGTTTAGACGGAAAAACTGTACTTGTACAAGGCATTGGCCATGTAGGAGAAAACCTAGTAAAACACTTAACTGAAGAAGGTGCTAAGGTAATTATTAATGATATTAACGAAACAAGATTAGCTGAGCTTGCTGAAGAATTTGGCGCTACTATTGTAATGGGAGATGCAATCTATGATTTAGATATTGATATTTACGCTCCTTGTGCTTTAGGTGCAACAGTAAATCCTTCTACTTTAAGCAGATTAAAATGTGAGATAATTGCTGGTGCTGCAAATAATCAATTAGCTGATGAGGTAAGAGACGGGCAATTATGTTCTGATAAAGGAATAGTTTACGCTCCTGATTTCTTAATCAATGCAGGAGGATTAATTAATGTATATTCTGAAATTAAAGGATATGATAAAGAGCATGCAATCAATCAAACAAGAGAGATTTACAATACAACTTTGGAGATTTTAAAGAAATCTGAGCTAGAAGATATGACAACTCATGCTGCTGCTTTAGAGATTGCTGAACAAAGAATTAACGATAGAAAAAACGCATAATTTAGATGCTAAGTAGAAGACACATCAGGGTAAAAGTAATGCAGTCATTATATTCTTACCTTTCCACTAAAGTAAATGAAATGTCAGTTGCTGAAAGAGCAATGCTAAAGCATTTTGATGAAGTAGTAGAACTAAAATTAGTAATCATTTCATTATGGATTCAGCTTGTAAAGCATGCTGATAATTTTTATGAGGAAGGGAAGAAAAAGCATCTGCCTACTGCATTGGATTTAAATCCGAATACTCGTTTTGTTGATAATGATATTATTACAAGTGTTAGAAGCAATCTGGATTTGATGGATAAGGTTGCGAGAGTTTCAGGTACCTGGATTAAAAACGATCATGATATTGTGCATAAGTTATTTAAGGAACTTTATCAGTCTGACTTGTATCAAAAATACATTGCTAATGAAAATAAAGATGTTGAGGTTGATAAGAAATTTATTATTAATGCCCTAAACGATTACATTCTTAAAAATGAACTTGTACATCATATTTTTGAAGAAAGAAGTATTTACTGGGTAGATGATTTACCATTTATTGCAGCTATTATTTTTGGCGATATTAAAGAGGATAAAAGCATGGATACTAAAGGAGCTTTTAAGGACAGTTCGGATAAAGAATTTGCATTAAAGTTATTTAGAAATACCATAAACAATAATGAGGATTACGAACAAATTATTATAAAATTTGCTAGAAATTGGGAGATTGATCGTATTGCAAAAATGGATCAATTGTTTTTAAAAATGGCTTTTGCAGAAATTTTATCTATGCCTGAATTACCAGTAAAAGTATCAATGAACGAGTACATTGAAATTGCAAAATACTACAGCACAGCTAAAAGTAAATTGTTTGTAAATGGTCTTTTAGATAATTTTGTAAAAACTTATACTAGAGAAGGTAAGATTAAAAAAACTGGTAGAGGTTTAGTTTAAAAAATAATCTTAGTTTTGAAAATGAATATGAAAACACTATACACTTTATTATTATCAGCTATTGTTTTAGCATCATGCTCAAATACTGATGATAAAAAAATTACTACTGATTTAGTAAATAATCCACTTACAGCTGAAAAAAATGCTGACCAAGTTGATATGCCTAAAATTGAACTTTCACAAGACTTTTTTGATTTTGGAGAAATGAATCAGAAGGAATCAGTGAATACAGAGTTTATATTAAAAAATACTGGTGATGCACCTTTATTAATTCGTTCAGCAAAAGGAAGTTGTGGTTGTACTGTGCCTGAGTGGCCAAAAGAACCAGTTGCAGTAGGTGATGAAGCAATAATTAAAGTTACTTTCAATAGTGGAAATAAAAGAGGAAAGCAAAACAAAACAGTAACTTTGGTTACTAATGCTATTCCAAGTACAAAGGTTTTAACAATTAAAGGAACTGTTTTAGTTCCAGAAACAGAATAATATGATTTTATTACAAACAGCAGGTACAGGTATGAGTTCGTTAATTATGTTCGGTATGATTTTTGCCGTAATGTATTTCTTTATGATTCGCCCTCAAATTAAGAAACAAAAAAAAGAGCGTGAATATCGTTTAGCACTTAAAAAAGGTGATAAAGTGGTTACTATTGGAGGGATTCATGGTAAAATTAATGATGTACAAGAAGATACTTTTATTGTTGAGGTTATGGGAGGAAATACTTTGAAAATTGAAAAAACTGCAGTATCAATGAGTGGAGATGCTGGTATAGAGCAAAAATAATGTCTAGCAACTTAAAAAAATCAATAGCTCATTTTTTTAAGTCAGTTGCAAAAAATAAGAAGTTAAATACTTACGCACTTTTTCTTTTTATTTCCTTCTCCTTTTGGTTTTTGAGTATGCTTTCAAAAACACACGAAACAACTCTTTCCGTTCCTGTAAATTACAAGAATTACCCTACTGATTTAGTTGAGATTAATTCCCCAATTGATTTTATAGAAGCTAGGGTAAAAGCCCCAGGTTTCTCCATTATTTTTTATCATTTTTTTAACTTCAAGACATTAATACTGGACTATGAAATCGCTAACTCTAAGCCTCTTAAAAATGGCAAGAATCTATTTTGGATATTAAATTCAAAAAGAGAAAAAGTAGCTAAGATTTTAGGAAGTTCAATGGAAATAATGGATTTAAGTCCTGAACGATTAATTGTTCCTTTTGCTAATAAAACCAAAAAAGAAGTACCTATAAAGTTGTTTGATGATATTACTTTAAAAAGTGAATATTGGTTGTCATCAGAAATACAGTTAAACCCTGAAAAAATCACGATTTATGGAGATCAAAATGTATTAGATTCATTAACTGAAATTTCCACTGAACTTTTAAAACTTGATAATGTTTTTGAGAATACTAGTATTAAAGTTGATTTGATAATTCCTGAAGGATTACAAACTAAAGAAACAGAATTAAGTGTATCCATAAATGTTGAGCAGTTTATTGAGCAGAAAATGACCCAAAAAGTTAAAGTCGAAAATCTTAAAAAAGGTTATACATTGAAGTTGTTTCCTAATGAGATTAGTGCTACTATTCGCTTGCCAAAGAGTAAGTATAATTTCTTAAAAACAGATTTTTTAAACATTACAGTTGATGCGTCTGAACTAGATGAAAATACCAAAAGATTAAAAGTGCAGATAAATAACTTGCCGTCTTTTGTGAAACTTGAGCGTCTCTATCCGCAAGAAGTTGAGTTTTTGTTGATTAAAGATTAGTTAGAGAACACATACTCCAAAATATTTGCTCCCATTTGCAGTGCTTTTTGTCTTACATGATCACTGTCATTATGGACTTCTGCATCTTCCCAACCATCACCAATATCTGATTCAAAAGTGTAAAGACAAACTAAACGCCCATCAACAATTATCCCATAAGCTTTAGCAGGACTTGCATCATGCTCATGGATTTTTGGCAAGCCATTAGGAAACTCATATTTCCCATGAAAAATAGTATGATTAATTGGCAGTTCAACTAAATCAGTTTCAGGAAAAACTTTTCTTATTTCTGTACGGACAAAAGCATCCATTCCGTAATTATCATCTATATGCAGGAAACCGCCTGCTAAAAGGTAAGTGCGTAAATTCTCAGCTTCACTGGAATTGAAAACTACATTTCCGTGCCCGGTCATGTGTAAGTAAGGATAATTAAAAATAGCGCTACTTCCAACTTCTACAGTTGCGGGTTCAGTTTTTATGTTAGTACCTATGTTCTCGTTTGCAAAAGCAATAAGGTTGGGTAGGGCAGTTGGGTTGGCGTACCAATCTCCACCACCATTATATTTTAGTACTGCTATTTGGTAGGTGTTCTGCCCAATTAATAGAATTGGAAGTGACATTAATATTAAAAATAGCTTTTTCATTCTAGTATTTTAAATTTATAGTATGTACAGCTACTAGCCCTGCTGTTTCTGTACGCAATCTACTTGTCCCCAAACTTGCTGTTTTAAATTGGTTTTGCAAAGCTATTTCAATTTCAGCAGGAGAGAAATCGCCTTCAGGCCCTATCAAAACTGTAGTTTTATTTGCTTTTTCTTCCTTTCTTAATTCTGTTTTCTCTCCATCTTCACAATGAGCAATGTATTTATTTCCTTCAAAATCTTGTTTTAAAAAGTCTTTTAGCGTAATGGTTTCATTCAGTTTCGGTAAATGAAATTTTAAGGATTGTTTCATAGCAGAAAGCAATATCCTATTACATCTTTCAGTTTTTAAAACTTTCCGTTCAGAGTGGTCGCAAATAATAGGCGTAATTTCATCTATCCCTATTTCAGTTGCTTTTTCCAAAAACCACTCGTACCTATCCATGTTTTTTGTTGGAGCAATAGCAATGTGTAAATGGTAGTTGTGTTGTTTTGGTTTTTGTTTGCTACTTATTATTTGTAATCTGCATTTTTTAGTATCAGCTACTGTAATCTCTGCTCTGTAAAATCCGCCTTTTCCATCAGTAAAGTTAAGTATGTCCCCTTCTTTTTTTCTTAAAACTTTAGTAGCATGCTTGCTTTCCTCCTTGGAAAGAACAATTTCGCTCTCTGGGTTTTCTATAAAGAATAGTTGCATGGGGTAAAGATAATAATTAGTTGTTAGTTTTTACTCTGATATTTAAATACTAAAATATTTAGACTAATTTCCAATTTCAATTTCACAACTTACAGCATAATGATCAGAAAGGACTTGTTTGTGCTTTTGGTAATTGCTACTCTTTAGTTCATTGTCATGCAAAATGTAGTCAATTCTTAAAGCTGGAATTTTCACAAAACTATTACCAATTCCTTTTCCTGATATGCTAAATGCATCACTCAAATCTCCTTTTATTGAGTTGTAGGCATAGGAGAGAGGGGTGTCATTAAAATCTCCACAAACTATAATCGGATAAGTGCAATCAGCCATGTGCTGTTTTATTATTTCTACTTCTTCAGCTCTCTTAATAAAACTGCTTTTCATTCTTTTTGTAATTCCAATAATTCCTTCTTTTATTTTTTCTTTCTGTGGATTTTGAATAAATGAATAGTCAGTATTTTTAAACCAATTGCTAGCTAAATGTATGTTGTAAACTCTAATTGTATCTTTATTTATTATCATATCAGAATAGATGCAAGTGTTGTTCATCCGCTCCCCTTTTATGCTTACAGTTTTCTTTTTTATCTGAGGGTGTTTACTGTAAATAGCCATATGCCATTGGCTCTTTTTACTTTGCAATCCTATATGTCTGTAAGGATAGTTTAAGTCTGGAATTTCATTGGGACTATAAAACTCTTGTATGCACAAAATATCAGGATTTTCTTCTTTAAAAAAACTAAAAATATCTGCTTTCACATTCGGTTTTTCTAACCATTGATATTTGTTAAAGAGCCTAACATTAAAGGATAATATTTTTGTATTTTCTTCTGATGATGTAGCATCAGGGTTTATTCCGAAATATGCTCTAATATTTCCTATTCCTAATAAAAGAATAAAAAGATTTGCCCACATAGGTTTTTTAAAACCGATTAGCCAATAAATGAAAAATGCTAAATTCAGTAAAAATAGAATTGGAAATAATAAGCCAAAAAATGAGATAGGCCAAAATATAGTTGGGCTTATAAATGGAGATAAATAGGAGAGGAGTAGTGTAAATAAACTCAGGCAGTTTATCAAATAAAGTAACTTGTTAATTAATGATAACCCTTTCATCTATTTTTTACTCGCACTAAATAGTGTTGCTTTTTCTTCTTTACTTAAGCTCTCATATCCTGATTTTGAGATTTTCTCTAAAACCTTGTCAATCTCTTTTTGTTGAGCTGATTTTCCTGAGTTAAACTCATAATCAGTTTTAGCTCTTTTATGTACCGTTTTTAGTTTGCTTTTGTTTTTAAAAGTGTTGACTAGCCTTTCAAAGAAGTTAGAAAAACCTATGCTAAAATCATTTCCTTTTTGCAACTGTTTAATGTAGATATATCCGAAAATAGCTCCTCCAATATGCGCTATATGTCCTCCAGTATTTCCTTTAGGAATGCTGATGATATCGAGAGCAACAGTGAATATTGCAATGTGTTTTAATTTTACAAAACCTATAAAAGGAAGTTGAACGCTATAATTGGGAGTGTAAGTTGAAATTGAAACAATAATTGCCAACACTGAAGCTGATGCTCCCAAAGCTTGTGCTCCATCAAGATATCCTTGTAAAGAGGGTATGTAATTGTAAGCTATAACAAATAGTAAACCACCACTAATTCCCCCTAGAATATAAGTACTTAATAGTTGTTTTGGATGTAAGTATTGTAAAAATATTTTCCCTCCAAAATGTAGCCACAACATGTTGAATAAAAGGTGCATAAACCCACTATGTAAAAACATATAAGTAATGAAAGTCCATGGCTGACTGATAAGTCTGCTATTTTCTGCAGGTAAGTAAAGTTTGTTTAATAATGGGGAAATATCAAATTGAAACATAAAAGATAAAACTCCTAATATGCTGAATAATAAAAACATCCCTACATTAATATAGATTAGTTTACTTAAGATAGTACCTTTCTTAAATTCGTGTTTTAGATTATTTAAAATATTATCCATTAATTAAATTGTGTGTGGTTCTTTTGCCAATATTTAAGAAGTAAAAATCCAAATAACATTCCTCCTAAGTGTGCAAAGTGAGCAACATTGTCAGCTGGGTTATTGCTTAAACCTAAATATAGTTCTAATGCTCCATAAATCATTACAAAATATTTTGCTTTTATAGGAATAGCAAAGTAGATGTATAAGAGTGTGTTAGGGAACAACATCCCAAATGCTAATAAAATACCAAAAACAGCTCCTGACGCTCCAACAGTAGGAGTTGTAACTAATTGAGTTAATCTTAATGAATTTTCATTACTTGGATTGTAAAGTCCTTTTTTAGCTAGTTCTATAAGATTGGGGAACTCATTAGATAATTCATAAATTTGATATTGACTAACTGCCAAGTGAAGTGCGGCAGCTCCTAAAGCTGTTATCATGTAATAAATAAGAAATCGTTTAGCTCCCCATACATTTTCTAGAATTTTACCGAACATCCAAAGGGCAAACATATTGAATAATAAATGAGTAAAATTTCCGTGCATAAAGAAATGCGTAATCAATTGATGAGGCATAAAATCTTCTGACTGAAACTGATGTAAACCTAAAAGCTGTGTAAGGTCAATACCATAACTTTCTAAAGAAATAGTTGCAAGAAATAATAGTCCATTTATAATTAATAGGTTCTTAATTATCTCTGGTAATTCTCTAAATGATGTTGGTCTGTACATGTTAAAAGTATTTTTCTAAATCAGCAGTTTTTATATTGATCATTGTTCGTTTTCCACTTGGGCACACGCTTGGTGTTTCGCATTTTAGCAATTCATTTTTTAATCCAATCATTTCTTCAGAGCTTAACTTTTTTACTTCATTTATAGCAAGAGAAGTAGCAAGTGAAACTGCTAAAGTATTTTGTTGTTCAGTTAGTAAATCTTCTGAATTTTTATGTTGTTCAATTAAATCTTCAATTACAAATTGCAAGTTTTCCTCTTGGCATTCTGGAGGAATTCCGTTTATTGAAATGTGGTTTTCTTTTACCTCAAAATTAAATCCAACTTTATTCAGCTCATTAGTCATGTCGGTAATTATTCCAATTTCTGACTTATTCAATTCAATTCCTTTGGGAAATAATAATTGTTGAGATTGTCCTTTGTTGCTATTTAAAACCTTTGTGAAATATTCGAATAGGATTCTTTTGTGTGCTCTTCTTTGGTGTACTAAAAGCAACCCATTTTCATTTGGCACAGCTATAAAATGGTTTCCTATCTGTTGCAAATCAGTATTTTCGACTTCTGGAACAAAATCTTTTTCAAAAGAAGGTGTTTCCCATTTTTCTTCTGCTTTTACCTCTGTTTGTTTTGGTTGATTTTCTCTTTTATTTTCGAAAGGGTTGTAAGATGAATCAATCTTAATTGTTGGTTCTTTTATTGTTGTTTGTTTGTCTTGTTTATATCCTAAGTCAAATGAAAGTTCTTGAGAAAAATCAAGAGTTGGCGCAATGTTGTAAGCGCCTAACGATCGTTTTACACAAGCTCTAATAATTGCATAAATTGCTTGTTCATCTTCAAACTTTATTTCCGTTTTTGTAGGGTGAATATTGATGTCAATTAATTTTGGATCAATATCTAAATTAATAAAATAAGATGGGAAGTAATTATGAGGAATTAATTCTTCAAATGCCTTACTAACAGCATGATTTAAATAGTTGCTTTTTATGAATCGACCATTTACGAAAAAGTATTGTTCACCTCTTGTTCTTTTTGCAGCCTCTGGTTTTCCTACAAATCCATCAATTTTAACAACAGTAGTTTCTTCTTCAACTGGAACTAAATTTTCATTCTTTTTACCACCAATAATATTAACTATCCTTTGTCTGAAATTACTTATTGGAAGATGAAAAATCTCGTTATTATTATGAAACAATTGCATTTTTACATTCGGATTTGCTAGAGATACTCTTGTAAATACCTCAGTTATATGTCGCATCTCAACTTTATCAGATTTTAAGAAATTTCTTCTTGCTGGAACATTATAAAAAAGGTTTTTAACTTTTATTGAAGTTCCATTAGCTGTTGCACAATCCTCATGTGTTTTTATTTCACTTCCTTCAATGATTATATGAGTTCCAAGTTCATTAGATGTTAATTTTGTATTGACTTCAACGTGAGCAATAGCAGCAATTGACGCCATTGCTTCTCCTCTAAATCCCATAGTTTGTATTTCAAATAAATCATCTGCTGATTTAATTTTTGATGTTGCATGGCGTTCAAAACACATTCTTACATCTGTTTCGCTCATTCCACATCCATTATCTACTACTTTCAAAAGTGTTTTTCCTGCATCTTTTACGAATAATTTTATTTCAGATCCTCCTGCATCCAATGCGTTTTCTAGCATTTCTTTTACAGCTGATGCTGGCCTTTGAATTACTTCTCCGGCTGCAATTTGATTAGCTACATGATCTGGTAATAATTGAATGATATCCAATGTAAACTCTGGCTTAATTAATGATGAATTTGTATGCAAGCAAAGATAAAATAATAATCAAAAATATAATTATTCTTCCTCTTCCTTTTTGCGCTGGATGTTTCAGCTTTTGTCTTTTGAATTTTAGAGGAGATTTCCCTTCTTTTTTTAGTTGTTCAATACGTTCCTTTCTTTCATCATAATACCTTGGCTTAAACAAAAATCTTTTGATATTTCCTGTTCTAAAAAATGATGGAAGTTTTGGTGCATGCATATTTACAAAAGTATTAAATATTTTAGTTGATAAGTAATGATTTTACTTTTGTTAATTCTTTTTGATTTTAGCTACAATTTCTAATTTTACGACTATGAGAAAAATTAAGATTTTAATATTACTTTTTGTAGTTTTTATTAGTAATATTTCCAATATAAATGCACAAAGTAAAGCTGTTTTCTTAACTGATTCAACTTCTTGGGCCGACAGTCTAATGACTACTTTATCAGAGGATGAGCGTATTGCACAGATGTTTATAGTTACTGCTTACTCTAATCAAGGAGATGCACATAAACAACAAATTACTGATTTGATTGAACATTATAAAGTTGGTGGTTTGATGTTTTTGCAAGGTGGTCCTGTAAGGCAGGCAAAGTTGACTAATTATTATCAGTCAATAACTAAAACTCCTTTAATGATTGCTATGGATGCAGAATGGGGAGTGGCTATGCGATTGGATTCTGCATTGAGTTTTCCTTGGCCAATGACTTTGGGTGCTATTGAAGATACTAACTTAATTTACCAAATGGGAGAAGAAGTAGCGCGTCAATGCAAACTTATAGGAACTCACATTAATTTTGCTCCTGTTGTTGATGTTAATTCAAACCCTGAAAACCCAATTATTAATAACCGTTCCTTTGGTGAAAATCCTGAGAAAGTTGGACGGATGGGGGTAGCTTACATGAAGGGAATGCAAGATAATAAGGTTTTAGCCTGTGCAAAACATTTTCCTGGACATGGTGATACAGATGCTGATTCTCATAAAACATTACCTACAGTAAATCACCTGAAGTATCGTTTAGATGAAGTAGAATTAGTTCCTTTTAAAAAGTTAATTAATAATGGAATTGGTTCAATTATGGTTGCTCATTTGCATATTCCAGTACTAGATGATACTAAGAATTTGGCTGTATCTCTTTCTCCTAAAGTAGTAGATGGATTGCTAAAAACTGAAATGGGCTTTACTGGCTTGGCAATTACTGATGGATTAAATATGAAAGGGGTAAGTGATTTTTATGAACCAGGAATAGTTGATGTAAAAGCTTTGCTTGCAGGTAATGATGTTTTGCTTTATCCCTTGAATGTTCCAAAAGCAATTGAAGAAATTAAAAAAGCAATTGCTAAAAATCAAATTACTCAAAAAGAGATTGATGCAAGATGTTTGAAGATTTTAAAAGCAAAACAATGGATGGGGCTAGATAATTATTCTCCTGTAAATTTGGAAAAAGTTGCTGATGAAATTATTACAAATGAAACCGAACTATTAGATAAAAAGTTGGTAAAATCATCATTAACTTTGTTGCAGAATTATGATGATTTATTGCCTTTAAAAAGATTAGATACATTGCGAATTGCTTCTGTTTCTATTGGTGAAAGTGGTGCTGACTTTCAGTCTATGCTGTCTAATTATGCTCCAACTACTCATTTTACAATTTCTGAGAAAGCAACTACTTCTGAACAGGTTGTTTTATTAAACAAATTAGCTGAATTTAATCTAGTTATTGCTAGCGTACATAAGTCAAATGCAAATGCCTGGAAGCCCTATAAGATTGATAAGAAAACGGATGTTTTATTGCAATCTATTGCATTGCAATCTAAAGTTGTGGTTTCTGTTTTTGCAAATCCTTATAGTTTGAATTCTTTTTTGTTTATTAATAATTTTGATGCGCTTTTACTTAGTTATCAAAATAGTAAAGTAGCACAAGAGCAAAGTGCTCAAGCCATTTTTGGTGGTATTGGAATGAGTGGTAAAATACCAGTTACATCTAATCATTATGAAATAAATTCAGGGTTAAAAACTGAATCTATTAGAATGAAATATGTGTCTCCAGAAGAAATAAATTTCAGATCAGATTTGCTTTATAAAATTGATAGTATTGCTGAAAATGCAATTGCTGAAAAAGCTACACCTGGTTGTCAGGTTTTAATCGCAAAAGATGGTGATATTTTCTTTAATAAATCATACGGTTATCATACTTATGATGAAAAAATAGCCGTAAGAAATTCTGATATTTATGATTTAGCGTCAATTACAAAAATTGGAGCAACTGTACCAGTTTTAATGCAAATGGTTGATGATGGTAGTCTTGATTTAGATGAAAAACTAGCAGTTTATATGCCTCTTGATAGCTCTGATAAAAAGGATTTAATTATTCGTGAAATTTTATCTCATCAGTCCAGACTAGACACTTGGATTCCGTTTTACAAACAAACTTTACAAAAGGACAGTGTTTCTGGTATTATGAGTTTAAGAGATACTTTGTATAGTAAATTTGAATCAGAAGAATATCCTATTAAAGTTGCTGAAGGAATTTATCTACACGCCCAATTTTCTGATTCAATTGTTCAGCAAATAAAAGAATCAGAATTATTAGAAAATAAAGATTATCGCTATTCTGATTTAGGATACTACTTTTTTAAGAAGTTGATTGAATCGAAATATAAAAAGCAACTTAATAATATTGTTGAGGAACAATTCTATAAAGGGCTTGGAATGGAAAACTTAGGATATTTACCTTTGGGTAGAATTAAACCAAATAGAATTGTTCCAACTGAATTTGATTATGAGTTTAGAAGTCAGCTTTTAAAAGGGTATGTGCATGATATGGGATCGGCTATGCAGGGTGGTGTTAGTGGCCATGCTGGACTTTTTTCTAATGCTAATGATTTAGCAAAATTGATGCAAATGTATTTGCAAAATGGTGAGTATGCAGGTGAGCAATATTTATCAAAAGAAGTGGTAAAGGAATTTACTAAATGTCAATTTCCTAATAATGATAATAGGAGAGGAGCTGGATTTGATAAACCAGTTCTGGAAGGAGAAGAAGGTGGTACAACTTGCCAATGCGTTTCATTATCAAGCTTTGGTCATAGTGGTTTTACTGGAACTTTGGCTTGGGCTGACCCATCAACTGATTTAGTTTATGTATTTTTATCCAATAGAATTCATCCTGATGCAAACAATAAGAAGTTATTGAATATGGATGTGAGAACTGAAATTATGCAAGTAATTTATGATAGTTTAAATGAATAAGAAACTTAAAATAGGTATTGTTTGTTACCCAACTTATGGTGGTAGTGGAGTAGTGGCGACCGAACTTGGAATTGCACTTGCTGAAAAAGGTCATGAGGTACATTTTATTTCTTACGACCAACCATTTAGACTTGATATTTTTTCAGAAAAAATTTATTATCATGAGGTAAGTGTCCCTGATTATCCTCTTTTTGAATACGCACCTTATGAGCTTAATTTGACTTCAAAATTAGTAGATGTAGCTTTGCATGAAAAGTTAAATATCTTGCATGTTCATTATGCAATTCCTCATGCTAGTGCAGCAGTTAATGCTAAGCAAATTTTAGCAACTCATGGTATTGATATTCCAATTGTGACTACTTTGCACGGAACAGATATCACACTTTTGGGTAAGGATAAATCATTTAAACCAGTTATTGAATATGCGATAAATATGTCAGATACGATAACTGCTGTTTCTGAGGATTTAAAAAGTGAAACTTTAGAACATTTTAATATTAAAAATGAGATAAAGTCTATCCCTAATTTTATTGACATGAGTTTATATCAGCAGGAAGATGATATGAAATTACGAAATCGATTTGCAAAAAAGGAAGAGTTTATTTTAACGCATATTTCTAATTTTAGAAAAGTAAAAAGAGTAGAAGATGTTATCAAGATTTTTAATAAAGTTCACAAAGAAGTTCCAGCAAAATTATTAATGATTGGGGACGGGCCTGAGCGCTTAAAGGCAGAGCAATTGTGCCGAAAATTAGGTATTTGTGATAAAGTGAAATTTCTAGGAAAGTTAAAGGTAATTGAAAAAATGCTTTCAATTACTGATATTTTTATTTTACCTTCCGAAAGAGAAAGTTTTGGTTTGGTTGCTTTGGAAGCTATGGCGAGTAAAGTGGCAGTAATATCGACTAATACTGGTGGGCTTCCTGAAGTAAATATTGATGGGAAAACAGGTTATTTATCAGAAGTAGGGGATGTGAACAAAATGGCAAGTGATACTTTAAGTTTACTGATAGATAATGAAAAGCTAAATGCATTCAAAGAAAATGCTTTAGCACATGCGCATACTTTTGATTTGCCAAATATTTTACCACAATATGAAGCCGTTTATCAGGAACTTTCTTGCAAAATGAAATCATGAAAAAAATAGGATTAACTGGTGGGATTGGAGTAGGTAAAACTTTTGTTGCTAAGTTGTTTCATCAAATGGGTATCCCTGTTTTTAATGCAGATGTTGAAGCGAAAAAATGCATGGTTTCAGATTTAGAATTAATTAAAAATATCAAATTAATATTTGGTAATGTTATTTATATTGATGGAAAATTACAAAAAGAAATTTTAGCAAGTATTATTTTTTCTGATATTAAAAAACTTAATGAGTTAAATGCACTAGTTCATCCTGTTGTAAAGCAAAGTTTTTTAGATTGGTGTGAAAAGCAAGAGTCTGAAATAGTTGTAAAAGAAGCAGCCATTTTGTTTGAAAGCAATTCACATATAGGACTTGATAAAGTAATCTGTGTAACTGCCCCTGAAAATATCAGAATTCAAAGAGTGCAACAAAGAGATAATGATTCAATTAATCAGGTTAAAAGTAGAATTGAGAGCCAGATGAAACAATCAGAAAAAGAAAAATTATCTGATTACATAATTGTAAATGATGGGGTTGAATTAATATTACCTCAAGTTATTAAAATTATCAGCCAAATAAGCTAGTATCTCCTTTCCCTTTACGAATAACTTTAGGGTAATTTTCAGTGCAATCAATAATAGTTGAATGTGTGCTATCTCCAAAACCTCCTGAAATAACCATATCTACTCTGTTTCCAAAATATTCATAAATTAACTCAGGGTCTGTGCTGTATTCAATTACCATGTCATCATCTTTTACTGATGTTGTAACTATGGGATTTCCTAGCTCTTTTACTATTTCTCTAGGAATATTATTCTCTGGGATTCTTATTCCAATTTCTTTTTTCTTGTTTTTAAATAGCTTTGGAATACTGCTATTTGCATTCAAAATATAAGTATAAGGTCCTGGTAAAGTTTTTTTCATCAATTTATAAATTGATGTTTCCAGGTGTTTAGTAAAATCAGCAATATGGCTTAAATCATAACAGACAAATGCAAGGTTGTGTTTTTTAATATCTATACCTTTTAATCGGCATAGTTTTTCCATTGCTTTTTTATTATTTACATCACAACCAAATCCATAAACGGTATCAGTTGGGTAAATAATTACACCTCCATCTTTAAGGCAGTCCACAACTTTTTTTATTTGCCTTGGGTCTGGGTTATCAGGATGAATTCTTAAGAGCATCAGTTAAAGAAGTATTGAATTATTAAGTATAAAATGGCTAAATCTATGAAAAGTAAAAAACCAAACAAAATAGGATTTGCATCATACAGCTCTTTTAATTTTTCCCAAATATCATTCATTATTTTTTGAGTTTAAGTAGGTTGTAAGATAAGAATACAGGGATAGTCCCTCCTATAAAACTTACCCAAATTGGCATTTCCCATTCTGATATTGTAATTTCCCATCCATAAAAAATTCTTATAAGGTGTGAAATTCCAGCTAAAAACAACACAATTGCTGCAGCTGTAATGATTTTGTTCTTTTTCATAATTTTTTATAGTTCTATTTGTTGCTAAAATTACTACTTTAATTCCAAAACAACAATATTTTCTACATGATGAGTTTGTGGAAACATATCTACCGGTTGAAGGTGGCTTACTTTATATAATTCATCCATCAAAGCTAAATCACGAGCTTGTGTTGCTGAATTACAACTTACATATACAATTCGTTTAGCTCCAATTTTTAGTATTTGTTCTACTACTTTCTTGTGCATCCCATCTCTTGGAGGGTCGGTAATAATTACATCAGGAGTTCCATTTTGTGCAATGAATTCATCTGTAAAAATTTCTTTCATGTCTCCAGTATAGAAAGTACAGTTGTCAATATTATTGTGTTCTGCATTTAAGTAAGCTGCTTTTATTCCTTCTTCTACCGAGTCAATTCCAACAACTTTTTTAGCTGAAGTAGCAACATATTGTGCTATGGTCCCTGTTCCTGTGTAAAGGTCATAAACTAAATCATCAGCAGTAATATTTGCAAGTTCTTTTGTTTTGCGGTACAATACTTTTGCTTGTTCGCTATTGGTTTGGAAAAAGGATTTTGCTCCAATCTTAAAATGCAGTCCGTCCATTTCTTCCATAATGTAATCCTCTCCGTTATAGCAAATTACTTCTTGGTCGTACATGGTATTGTTTGCTTTTTGGTTGATGATATACAATAAAGAAGTAATTTCTGGGAAAGAAGTTTTAATATGCTCCATCAGTAAATTGATGTTCTTTTTATCGTTTTCATAAAACTGAACTAAAACCATTAAATCGTTTGTGGAGGAAGTACGAATCATCAGGTTTCTTAATAGCCCGTGATGATTGCGAATATCAAAATAAGTAAGATTATTTTTATCAGCAAACTTTTTTACTGATAACCTGATTGCGTTTGAGGGTTCTTGTTGTAAATAGCAATTATTCAGATTTATTACTTTATCGAACATTCCAGGCACATGAAACCCACAAGCATCTTTGTCTTCTATATCTTCTTCTGATTGTATTTCTTCAATGGTAAGCCACCTTTTATTAGAGAAGGTGTATTCCATTTTATTTCTGTAAAAATACTCATTTTCGCTACCAATTATTTCTTGGTGAGGAGGTAGATCAATGCCTCCAATTCTTTTTAGGTTGTTAAGTACTTCATTTTGTTTAAAGCTAAGTTGAGATTCGTATTTCATGTTTTGCCATTTGCAGCCACCACAAGTTCCGAAATGCTCACATTTTGGTTCTGTTCTTTTTTCAGAATAAATATGTATTTTTTCAATTCTGGCTTCCCAATATTTCTTTCTCCGTTTAAAAACGGTAATATCGCAAATATCTCCAGGAACTCCACCTTGTACAAATACAGCTCTTCCATCATGTTTGGCTACTGATTTCCCTTTACTTGCCGTGTCAATAATTTCAATATGTTCTATTAAAATTGGTTTTCTTCTATTTTTTCCCATTCTGCAAAAATAAATTATATTAGCAAAAAAGCATCAATATTATTCAAACATCAATTTTCTATGAGATTTTTGAAAAATCGCTAACTTTTTTTTAAAATGGAAAAAAAATAAAATTACGAAATTGGACGAAAAGCATAGTTTTTAACATCTTAAATATTTGATTTATAGTTATGTACAATAATTTTAATTTAAGTTTTCAGCATCCGTATTTATACTGATTGATTATGTACTTTTAGGGTTGTATAATTACAGTATGATTTTTAAAATAATTATGGTTTTGGGTGTTGTGTCAATATTTTTGCCACCAATTTCTAAAAATAGCAACTCAAATGGCTAAGAAAGAAGTCTCGTATTTAGTTTTTTTGGTTGTGATAATAACTTTTGCTCTTGCAGTAGTTATTATGCTGTAGACTTTTCGTTTCACTTAATTTAATTGTTAAGTGGGGTTTTAGGGGGATGGTTTCTTACTTGTTTCCATCCCCTTTTTAAAAATACTTTTCGTTTCACTTAGTTAATAAAAGTGAGGTTTTTTGAAGGGGGTGGTTATTTTTCCACCTCCTTTTTTATTTCATAGCTTTTTTCAATTTCTATCTATATATTTGCACTTTAATTATAAATGTAATAAAAATGAGTAAGTCAAAAAAATATATAGAATTAGAAGATAAGCATGGGGCACACAATTACCATCCACTTCCAGTAGTTTTAGCAAAAGGAGAAGGAGTATTTGTTTGGGATGTAGATGGTAACAAGTATTATGATTTTTTATCGTCTTATTCTGCAGTAAATCAGGGGCATTGTCATCCTAAAATTGTGGATGCACTTAAACAACAAGCTGATGTTCTAACATTAACTTCTCGTGCTTTTTATAACGATACTTTAGGAGATTATGAGAGGTATATAACTGACTATTTTGGTTATAATAAGGTGCTTCCTATGAATACTGGAGCTGAAGCTGTAGAAACTGCACTTAAATTGTGTAGAAAATGGAGTTATCAGCAAAAAGGTTTAGCGCCAGATACAGCCAAAATTATTGTTTGTGATGGAAACTTTCATGGGCGTACAACTACAATTATCTCTTTTAGTAACGACCCAGATGCTAGAAAAGAATTTGGCCCATACACTCCAGGATTTATAAATATACCTTATAATGATTTGAATGCTTTAAAAGAAGTGTTAAAAGATGAGACAATAGCAGGATTTATGGTAGAGCCTATTCAAGGTGAGGCAGGAGTATTTGTTCCAGATGAAGGATATTTAAAAGGTGCTAAGGAACTATGTAAACAATCGGGAGTTTTATTTATTGCAGATGAGGTACAAACAGGAATTGCCCGTACCGGAAAATTATTAGCAGTGGATCATGAAGAGGTAAAAGCAGATATCTTAATTTTAGGAAAAGCAATTTCGGGTGGTGTATTTCCCGTTTCTGCAGTGTTAGCAGATGATGAGGTTATGATGTGTATCCGACCAGGAGAACATGGTTCTACTTTTGGTGGAAATCCGCTTGCAAACAAAGTAGCTATTGCTGCATTGGAAGTAGTAAAAGAAGATAAACTAGCAGAAAATGCAGAACGATTAGGTGAAATATTAAGAAGTGAGTTAGAAAACTTTGAAAATGATATGATTACTTTGGTTAGAGGAAAAGGTTTGTTAAATGCAATTGTAATAAAGCCTAAAAACGGAAAAGAAGCTTGGGATGTTTGTTTGAAGTTAAGAGATAACGGATTACTTGCAAAACCAACTCATGGAGATATTATTCGTTTTGCTCCTCCTTTAGTAATTACGGAAGAGCAATTAATGGAGTGTATTGCTATTATTAAAAAAACTATTTTATCATTCTAAATGAAAATTAAAAAGCTATTAAGAGTTAAGTTTCTTCAAGAGTATATTGCTGTTTTTAAAAAAGATGGATTTAAAGGCGTTTTAAGAAAAGGAGGCTGGAAGATTTTATTTTATTTCTTTATGTTTTATTTGATAAGAGATTCAATATTATATATTCTTATTCCTTATCTGGTAGTAAAAGGTTTTTTCTTTTAAAAATATGAAAGTAAAATTAGTTTGGAATTTTAGTGGAGAAGGTTCATTGAGAACTGCTGAACATCATCTAATTCATTTGAAAGAATACTGTAAAACTGAAAGAATTGATGTTTTTGAATTTGGTACTGAAGAGAAGAATCAGTTTTCATCTGATTCTTATATGATTGTAACGGATGAATTAGTAAATAAACTCAGAGGAAGTTTAAAGCCACATCAAGGGTTTAAAATTTAATATAATGGATATAAAAGTTTTAGTTAAAGCTAATTTTTCTTTTCTATTTGAGAAAGCATTGCTTGATGAGATGTCTATTGTTGCTCAGTTAAAAGAAGTTAAGAAGAACGATTATTTAATAGATATAGGTCAGGAAATGACTTTTATGCCTTTAATTATTACTGGTGCTATCAAGGTTTTTAGAACTGATGATGATGGGGATGATTATATCTTGTATTTTATTGAGGGTGGAGATACTTGTGCTATGACATTAAATTGTTGCATGAAAGGTGCTAAAAGTGAGATTAAAGCTATTGCTGAAAGAGATTCTGAATTGTTACTTATACCGGTTCATAAGCTTGAGGACTGGTTGCATTATAAGAGTTGGAGGGCGTTTGTATTTGGTTCTTATAATAATCGTTTTTCAGAGATGTTAGAAGCAGTTGATTCTTTGGCTTTTATGAATATGAATGACAGAATACTTAAATACCTTAAGAATAAAGTAATTGCAAATCAATCTGAATTTTTAAAAATTACCCATAATACCATTTCATTGGAATTAAATACATCTCGTGTTGTAGTGAGCAGAATTCTTAAAAAATTGGAGATAGATGGAGATATCAAACTTCATAGAAATCAAATTGAAATTCTTGATTTTTAACAGCTAAATTTACTCTGTAACAATTGTTACATTCTATTACAATTGTTCTTCTTTTATTTGCACTATCAAACTTAAAAATGAATAAAAAATGATAAAAGAACTAAACAAGGAATCTTTCAAAAAAAGAGTTCATAATTATGAATTAGATAAAGAAGAATGGAATTTTCAAGGTGATAAGCCATGCATAATTGATTTTTATGCAGACTGGTGTCAACCGTGTAAAATGCTTGCTCCAATTTTAGAGGATATTGCAATTGAATATGAAGGGAAAATAGATATTTATAAAGTAAATACTGAGTCTGAGCAGAAATTATCAGCTTCATTTGGAATAAGAAGTATCCCTTCTCTTTTATTTGTTCCTATGCGAGATTTTCCACAGGTGGCAGCAGGTATGTTGGATAAAAAAGCATTAAAAAGTGTAATAATAGATGTGCTAAAAATTAAATAAAATGTCAATATTAAAGAAACTTTTTGGAATTAAATTAAATGATTATAATCAGTTAATTAAAGATGGAGCAATTATAATTGATGTAAGAACTCCAGGAGAGTTCAATTCTGGTCATATTAATGCTGCAACTAATGTCCCTTTAGATAAGATTAAATCCAAGATTAAAAAAATAGAGAATTTAAAGAAACCGATCATTTTTTGTTGTGCATCAGGAATGAGAAGTGGGCAAGCTACCTCTGTCGCAAAGTCAAGAGGCATCAATGCTTATAACGGTGGAGGTTGGAGTAGTTTAAATAGAAAATTAAGCAGCTAATGCCTAAAAGAGAAGTTATGATAGTAATTGGAGTGATTATTGGAGGAATATCAGGATATTTGTACTGGAAATATATTGGGTGCTCTACAGGTACATGTGCTATAACTTCAGTATGGTATAAAAGTACTCTTTATGGTATGTTTATGGGAGGTATGGTTTTTGATTTAATAAGAGATTTTTTAAAATAAATAATGATTAAAAAAATAATATATAGTTTAATAAGTTTTGTTTTTGTGTCTTGTTCCTCAGGGCCAGTTGAAGGGCAAGTAGTTAATAATGTTAATGCTAAAGAATTTAGCAAACTAATTAATTCTGATGATGGAATTATTTTGGATGTTAGGACTATTAGTGAAGTGAATGAAGGATATATTAAAGATGCAACAAATATTGATTTTTATGCATCTGATTTTACTGAAAAGTTGGCATTAATACGCAAAGATGTGCCTATCTATGTGTATTGTGCGAGCGGAGGAAGAAGCTCTAAAACTGTTACTAAAATGAAAGACTTAGGTTTTAAGAAAGTATATAATTTATTAGGTGGTTTTGGTGCATGGAAATCAGAAGGTCTTAAAGTTGTAGTTACAAAAGGAGAAATTCTTAAAAAGCAAAAAGCAATGTCAGTTATTGAATTTTCTGATATTATAGAAAGTAATGATGTTGTTTTAGTTGATTTTAGTACACAGTGGTGTGTTCCTTGTAAAAAGATGAAGCCAGTTATTGAAGAAATAAAAAAAGAGAATAAGGATGTAAAAATTGTTTTTATTGATGCTGATGCTAATAAAGAGCTAGTGAGAAAATACAAGGTAAGAGGGGTGCCTGTTTTTATTGTATTTAAAGATGGTAATGAGGAATTCAGACATGTTGGAATGATTGATAAAAAAGAATTAATAAATAAAATTAAATTTGAGTAATAGCTCCCATTTTATGTTTTCAAGTTTTCTTGTAGTTTGTAACAAATGTTACAATATAGAATTAAAATAGTTTGTTTATTTGTATCATAAATAATTTAAAAAAAGAAAAATGAATTTACAAGATTTAATTAATGACTCAGCAATTACAATTGTGGACGTTAGAACTCCAGGTGAGTTTATGGGAGGTAATGTTTCAGGTTCTGTTAATGTTCCTTTGGATGAGCTAGTGGAAAGAATTGAAGAGCTTAAAGCAATGCAGCCTATGGTTATGTGTTGTGAGTCTGGAAACAGAAGTGGACAAGCAGTTTCTTACCTTTCATCAAATGGTTTTGAAAAAGTATATAATGGAGGAGGATGGATGAGTGTTGATTCACAAAAATCATAAGTAGTACATATGGAAGTACTTAATTTATATGGATTAGTTGGGGCACTTGTTATTGGAACTGTTCTGGGATTAACAGGTGGTGGAGGGTCTATATTAACGGTACCAGTTTTGGTATATTTATTAAGTGTAAATCCAGTTACGGCTACTGCATATTCCTTATTTATTGTGGGGAGTACAGCTTTAGTTGGTGCGATAAGAAATGCACAAAAAGGTATGATTGAATATAAAGTGGGTATAGTTTTTGCTATACCTGCTTTTATTTCAGTATTTTTAACAAGAAAAGTAATTGTCCCTTCAATTCCTGAAGTAATATTTACTTTGGATAGTTTTATCCTTACAAAGGATATGGTAGTTATGATTTTCTTTGCAGTTATCATGTTAGCAGCATCTATTAGTATGATAAGAGAGCGGAAAGAAGTAGTATTGAAAAAAGATGTACAGTTTAATTATCCTTTAATTATTATTGAAGGGTTAGTCGTAGGCGTTTTAACTGGTTTAGTTGGTGCAGGAGGAGGTTTTTTAATTATTCCAGCATTAGTATTATTTGCTAATTTACCAATGAAAAAGGCAGTAGCTACATCATTAATGATTATTGCAATAAAATCATTAATCGGGTTTTTAGGAGATATAGGGAATATTGAAATTGCTTGGGGTTTCCTTCTTACTTTTGCAGGACTTTCAATGATAGGAATTGTTTTAGGTATTTACTTAAATAATTTTATTGACGGGAAAAAATTAAAAAAAGGCTTTGGCTGGTTTGTGTTAGCAATGGCAATATATATATTATTAAAAGAATTAATTTAAAATGAAAGTAGAACAAATTTATACAAGCTGTTTAGCGCAAGGGTCTTATTATATTGAAAGTAATGGTGAGGCTGTTGTTATTGACCCTTTACGTGAGGTAGGAACTTATATTTCTATGGCTGCTGGTAGGGGAGCAAAAATTAAATATGTTTTTGAAACACATTTTCATGCTGATTTTGTGAGTGGTCATTTAACATTGGCTCAGCAAACAGGAGCAGAAATTGTATTCGGTCCAACTGCTAAACCTAATTTTAATTGTTTAGTTGCAGAAGATAATCAAGAGTTTAAAGTAGGGGATGTAACTATAAAATTACTACATACTCCTGGACATACTATGGAAAGTTCTTCTTATTTACTTATTGATGAAAATGGAAAAGAGGTCTCCTTGTTCTCAGGAGATACTTTGTTTCTAGGGGATGTAGGTAGACCTGATTTAGCACAGAAATCTGATTTAACTCAAGAGGATTTAGCTGGAATGTTATTTGATAGTTTAAGGACTAGAATTATGACTTTACCTGATGAGGTAATTGTGTATCCTGGGCATGGTGCTGGTTCTGCTTGTGGGAAAAATATGAGCAAGGAAACAATTGGCTCAATTGGATATGAAAAAGTAAATAACTATGCTTTGCGTGCAGATATGACTAAGCAAGAATTTATACAAGAAGTAACAGAGGGAATCTTACCTCCACCGGCTTATTTTCCTGAAAATGTAACTTTAAACAAACTAGGGTATAACCCTGAAAATGATAGTATTGAAAAAGCAAATATTACCCTTTCAGTTGAGGAGTTTAAAACAAAATCAACACAAGCAGGTGTTATTATTTTAGATGTAAGAAGTGCTGCTGATTTTGTAAAAGGTTTTATTCCAAATTCCATTTTTATTGGGATTGATGGTGGCTTTGCTCCTTGGGTTGGAACAATTATTAAACAAGTAGCAACCCCAATTTTATTAGTATGTGATAAAGGTAGATTGGAAGAGGTTGCTACGCGTTTATCTCGTGTAGGTTTTGATAATGTATTGGGGCATCTAAATGGTGGTGTTCAAGTTTGGGAACAAGATGATTTAGCAACTATATCGTCTATTTCAGCTAATGCTTTTAATGAAATTTACCAAGCAGATAATGTGATTGATATTATTGATGTAAGAAAAGAAGCTGAATATAAAAACAGGCATATTATCTCTGCTGTATTTAATACTCTAAGTGATTTGGAAAATGGCAAACTAAATTCTACTGCTGAAAATTTTGTGCATTGTGCTGGAGGGTATCGTTCAGTTATTGCTTGTTCACTCTTAAAAAGAGAGGGAATTCATAACGTTACTAATATTGAGGGTGGCTTTGGCGCGATTAAAAAAACTGACCTTCCTTTATCTGAAGAAGTATGTCCTTCAACTTTATAAAATGAGTAAAAAACATTGGGACAATATTTATGCTACCAAAGGAATGAAAGAGGTTTCTTGGTTTCAGGAAGTGCCACAGACTTCTCTGGATTTAATAGCATCATTAAGATTAAAAAAAGATGCATCTATTATTGATATTGGTGGAGGAGATGGTTTTTTGGTTGATCATTTATTTAAGTTAGGTTATACCAATATTACTGTGTTGGATATTTCAAAGAATGCAATTAAAAGAGCAAAAGAAAGACTTGGAAAAGATTCAAATAAAGTAAAGTGGATTGTTTCTGATATAACTGAATTTGAGCCAATAGATAAATATGATATTTGGCATGATAGAGCAGTATTTCATTTTCTAACAACAGAGAAAGATAAAAATAACTATAAAAAATTAGTGGATTATGCTATTTCTGGTTATATGTTGTTAGCTACCTTCTCAGATGATGGTCCAAATAAATGTAGTGGTTTGGAAATTTGCAAATATTCTGAATTAGATTTGAAAAGTCAATTTAAAGGTTCTTTTACTGTTATCGATTCGTTTAAGAAAGATCATTTTACCCCTTTTAATACTACTCAAAATTTTACTATTTCACTATTTAAAAGAGATTGAATAGATAAGATTTAAAAGCAAGATGTTTTAAATTGTTTAAATTGCAGTATCTTTGTAATTGAAATGAAATTGATTATTAAAAATATCATCTTTATACCTTTGGCAATATTTATTATGCTTTTGTCAATGGGATTAAATATTTCAAAAATGAAATGTGCAGAAGGTGGTGCTGTTTATTTAGGAAGTGAAGTTCCTTATTGTAGCCAAGAAAAAGAAGTTCAGTGTGAACAGGTGCAGAAGAAAGTAACATGTTGTATGTTAGAGATTGAAAAAGCTTGCTGCCCGGAAACAGAAGATAAATCTTGTGCTAGCGAAACAGAATTTTTGCATTTTGATTTTGAAACCATTATTTCTTTTTCTAATTATGATTTTTCACTCTTAGTATACCCGATAATTAATATTATTTATTCTGATGTATTTTTTATCTCAAAAATTTCAAATAATTTTCAAAGTGGCATACCTCCACCAAAGCTAAATAAACCTGTTTTATCTCAGATACAGTCATTTTTATTATAAGATATTATTCAGTAAACAAACTGAATAATAATCTAAATATTAAAAAATGAAGAAGATACTATTGATTGCAATGGTGCTTATTGCAACAACAAATACAAAAGCACAAGAAAAAAAAATAAAAGGGAGAGTTGTAGAGCAACTTCAAGATGGTAGTGAGGTTAGTATTCCTGGAGCTAATGTGTATTGGGAAGGGACTACAATAGGTGGTACGACTAATGATAAGGGCTTCTATTCTATACCTGAACCTAAAAAATATCCATCAACTATGATTGTTAGTTATGTGGGTTACCAAGCTTACAGCCAAGAAATAACTGAATGGAGTCATTATCATATTTACCTAAAACCATCAGTAGAACTAGGTGAAGTAAAAGTTAAGGGTAAGTTAAATACTACTAAGTTTTCTACTATAAACACAATAAATATGCAAACGCTTTCAACAGGAGAGTTGGAGAAAGCTGCTTGTTGTAATTTATCAGAAAGTTTTAGCACAAATGCAACAGTTGATGTTAATTTTACAGATGCGGTAAGTGGGGCTAAAAAAATTCAGATGTTGGGTTTAGATGGTGTTTATACTCAAATAACACAAGAGAACATTCCATTAATTAGAGGTATGACATCAACTTATGGTTTAAGTTATGTGCCTGGTACTTGGATAGAATCTATTCAGATAATTAAAGGTTCAGGATCAGTAGTAAATGGTTTTGAATCTTTTGCAGGACAGATTAATTTAGAGTACTACAAACCGAAAACAGCACCAAAATTATTTTGGAATGCTTATGCAAACTCAGAAGGTAAGCTTGAAAATAATTTATTATTTGCTAAAAAATCAGGTAAATGGACAAGTAATTTATTTACGCATATTTCTTATTTTAATAGAAAAGTAGATAATAATAAAGATGGCTTTTTGGATATGCCAAGGTTAAATCAGATAAATGTGTTGAACAGATGGGACTATGCAAGTGCAAAATATCATATTGGACTTACAGGAAGGGCTTTGGTAGAAGACAGGATAGGTGGTAAAGAAAGTACTACTAATCCTTTTGAAGTAAATATCCATAATGATTTGATAGAGTTTACTTCAAAAACAGGAGCGATATTACCTAGTACTCCTGGTAAAAGTATGGGACTTCAAACTTCCTTCAGAAGACATAATCAAACAGCTATTTTTGGAAATAACAACTATAAAGGTTTGCAAGAAAGCGCTTATTTTAATTTTATCAGACAAACTTATATAGCTACTACAAATCATAAATTAAAGTATGGTATTAGTAATTATACCGATAGATATACTGAGAGTTTTTCTGGTAGAATTAATTCACCACTTTCTGGTAGAATTAGAACTGATTTAGTGAGTGGATTCTTTTCAGAATATGCATATAAGTGGGGTGAGAGTTTTAATTTAGTTGCAGGTGTAAGGGGTGATTATTACAACAAAACGGAAGAAGTAAATTACTTACCAAGATTAAATATGAAGTACAATCCATCAGAGAGTACTGCAATTCGTTTTTCGGTAGGTAAAGCATTCAGAATAGCTAATGTACTTGTTGAAAATGCATCTTTTTTAGCATCTTCAAGAACTATTGAAATTGCAGATGATTTAAAGCCAGAGATTGCATGCAATTATGGTGCGAATTTAACTCATTGTTTTAAGCTGTTTGGTAGAGAAGGTACATTTAATGCTGATGCATATAGAACAGAATTTGAAAATAAAATAGTTGTTGATATAGAGACTCCTGGCGAGTTATCCTTTTCTAATTTAGAGGGTACATCTTATGCTAATAGTATGCAGTTTGATCTGGCATATGAATTATTCGATCGTTTTGATGTTAAGATGGCTTACAAGATTAATGATGTTAGAACTACTTTTGGAACTGACCTAAAATCTGCACCATTAACGCCTGAAAATAGAGGATTGTTTAATATGTCATACGCTACTAACTTTGATAAATGGGTGTTTGATGTAACTGCAAATTATGTTGGGGAAAGTAGAGTTCCTCTTCATAAAGATAAAAATCAAATTCAAGTTGCTGAGTATTTTTCTGATCCTTTTTATTTGTATAATGCCCAAGTAACAAAAAAGTTCCGTAAGTTTGATGTGTATTTAGGAGGGGAGAATTTATTAAGCGAGATGCAAGAAAATCCAATAATTGATGCTGAAAATCCTAAATCAGAAGTTTTTGATGCATCATTAATTTATGCTCCAGTTATGGGTAGATTAATTTATGCAGGGCTTAGATATAAAATTAAATAATAATTAAAGAAATAATAAATTGAAGAAACTAATCATTGCCTTATTAAGCATTCTAACAATAAATGCTTGGGCACAGAAAGAAACAGTAAAGATTCTGACTTCTGCACCATGTGTTGATATGTTATGTTGTAAAGAAACAATAGAAGAGGAGATGCAATTTACCAGAGGCGTAACAGCAGTAGACCTAGAGATCGAGACCGGTATACTTACAGTATCTTTCAAAACAAAGAAAACAGATATAGATAAACTAAGACAAGTAATCTCCTCAATAGGATATAATGCTGATGATGTTAAGGGAAATAAGAAAGCTCATGATAAGTTACCTTCATGTTGTCAGCACCTTGAATTTAAAGAAGAAGAATAACAAAAAAAAAATTATGAAAAGAATATTACTTATTAATGCCTTAGTTTGTTTTAGTATAGCTATTACCTTTGCTCAAACTACTGCTACTGATTTCACTGCAGATGACTGTAATGGAGTTACACATAACTTGTTTAATGATCTTGATGCTGGAAATATAATTGTTATTTCATGGGTTATGCCATGTGGTCCCTGTGCTACATATACACTTCCTGCTTATGCTGCAGTTCAATCATTTGCATCTAGTCATCCAGGTCAAGTAGATTTTTATTTAGTTGATGATTATGCTAACACAGCTTGCCCTACTTTAGTTAATTGGGGAAATTCTAATAGTATGCCTTTAAATACTGCTTTTTCTGACATTGCTATAAGTATGTCTGACTATGGTAGTAATGGAATGCCTAAGGTAGTTGTTTTAGGAGGTAGTGATCATAATATTTATTATAATGAAAATGATAATAAGATTAACTTTCCAGCTGTGCAAACAGCTATAAGTGATGCTTTATCAGCTCCTTTAGCTATAAATGATCATCAAAGCAGCAAGTTTGGCTTAATTTCTTTTCCAAATCCAACTCAAAACGGAAAGCTAAATATTTCTTATAGAGCAGATAATATTGAAAATATTAATTTTGATATAATAAATGTTTTAGGGCAAACAGTTCATTCATTTCATAATCAAACTCCAAGAAATATTGGTCAAGACAATATTACATTTGATATAAGTAAATTAACTAAAGGCACTTATTTTTTAAGATTCTCTACACTTTCCCATACAGAGATATCAAGGTTTGTAGTTGCTGAATAGTTTAAGTTTATGCGTTTATTAATAATCAGTTTTTTTACACTTATATTGAATACTACTGTATTCTCACAAGGATGTTGTTCAGGTGGAGCAGGAAGTCCTATAGCAGGAGGTGCTGCAACTGGAGTGTTGCAAGAGAATCAAATGGAGATTTCTATCAATTATCAAAATAATTCCTCAAACAAATTTTTTGCTGCAAATCGAGATACTAATTCACTATTTAATAATTTAAACAGTGACTATTTGTTTTTTAGAGTTGATTATGGTTTAAGTAAAAAATTAACCTTATCTGTTGCAAGTGGTTATTTCTTAGATAAATCAAAAATTGGAAAAGATAATTCCGATACTATTTCTTCTAATGGAGTGGGGGACTTAATTATTTTTCCTAGATATAGTATTTATAATAAGACTGCTAATTTTAAACGTACTGCTGTAGTAATAGGATTAGGCTTAAAGATACCTTTAGGTTCTCATAATGACACTACAAATTTAGGGTCTTATGGTATAGATAATTATCAGATGAATCCTCCTATGTTACAAACAACAAATGGATCTCAAGATTTGATGTTTAATTCTTTCTTTTTCAGAGAGTATCAGAAAAGTAAATTACGTCTTTTTATAAGTTCATTATATGTTAAGAAAGGATATAATTCATTAGGTATAAAATATGGTGATTATACTAGTGTTGGATTTTTTGCATCTAAAACCTTTTTTTATAGATGGGGAGTCACTGCTCAACTAAAAGCTGAGAAGATTGATCAAATAAAAGTAGCTAATAATATTGAAGAATGGGACCTTTTGGAGTATTCAATTACTCCTGAATCTACAGGAAGCAAGAAATGGTTTTTTATTCCTCAATTAAGTTATTCTAAAAATGGATTAACTGTATATGCTACATCTGAGATCCCATTATATCAGTATCTTAACGGAACACAAATTGGTTCTCAGAATCAGTTTACAGTTGGTGTAAATTATCGTTTTCTAACAAAAAAATGTGAAGATCCAACTTTAAACTAATTGCTTTACTGTATTAACTTTTTAAGGATATCAATTGCTGATTCTGCAATAATACTTCCTGGTCCAAAAACATTGCTTACCCCAGATTTAAAGAGAAATTCATGATCATGTTGAGGAATTACCCCTCCAACAATTACTAAAATGTCTTCACGACCGTATTTTTTTAATGCAGCAATAACTTGTGGTACTAATGTTTTGTGTCCTGCTGCTAATGATGAAATTCCTAGAATATGAACATCATTTTCAACTGCTTGTTTTGCAACCTCTTCTGGTGTTTGGAATAAAGGTCCCACATCAACATCAAACCCAATATCAGCAAAAGAAGTAGCTACTACTTTTGCCCCTCTATCATGCCCATCTTGCCCCATTTTCGCAACCATTATTCTAGGTCTTCTTCCTTTTTGTGCAGCAAACTTATCTGATAATGCTAAAGCCTTTTTAAAAGTGTCATTATTTTGTATTTCCATTTTATATACTCCTGATATTGTTTGGTTTTTTGCAGTGTATCTTCCAAAGCTAACTTCTAATGCATCTGAGATTTCACCTAGTGTAGCTCTATTTTCTGCTGCAACTACTGCAAGCTCAAGTAGATTAGCATTAGTATTGTTGCATGCAGCCGTAAGTTCGTTTAAGGCAGTCTTAACTTTTTTAGTATTTCTTGTGCCTTTAATGTTATTTATTCTATCAATTTGTGATTTTCTAACAGCAGTGTTATCTACTTCTAGGATTTCTAAATTACTATCCTCTTTTGCTAATTTATTAGTATTTACACCAACAATAGTATCTTTTCCACTATCAATTCTAGCTTGTTTTCTTGCAGCTGATTGTTCAATTCTCATTTTTGGAATTCCAGTTTCTATAGCTTTAGCCATACCTCCAAGTTCTTCTATTTCTTGTATGTGTTTCCAAGCTTTTTGTGAAATTTCTTCTGTAAGTTTTTCTACATAGTAAGACCCTCCCCATGGGTCAACAGTAGCTGTAATTCCTGTTTCTTTTTGAAGGTATATTTGAGTGTCTCTAGCAATTTTAGCAGAGAAATCAGTTGGTAAAGCTATCGCTTCATCTAGTGCATTGGTGTGCAAACTTTGAGTTCCTCCCATTGCTGCAGCCATTGCTTCAACACAAGTTCTTGTAATATTATTGAAAGGATCTTGTTCAATTAAGCTCCACCCACTTGTTTGGCAATGAGTTCTTAGTGCTAATGATTTTGGGTTTTTTGGTTTAAATTCAGCAACTATTTTTGCCCATAACATTCTTGCAGCACGCATTTTAGCAATCTCCATAAAATGATTCATTCCTATGCCCCAAAAGAAAGATATTCTAGGTGCAAATGAATCAATATCCATTCCTGCTGCAATTCCTGTTTTTATGTATTCTAGTCCGTCAGCAAGAGTATAAGCAAGTTCAATATCAGCAGTAGCACCTGCCTCTTGCATATGATAACCTGAAATTGAAATGCTGTTGAATTTTGGCATGTTTTTTGAAGTGTATTCAAAAATATCAGAAATTATTCTCATGGATTTTTTAGGTGGGTAGATGTAAGTATTCCTTACCATAAACTCCTTTAAAATATCATTCTGAATTGTTCCAGATAGTTGACCTAAACTTACTCCTTGTTCTTCTGCTGCAACTATATAAAATGCTAGTATCGGTAATACCGCTCCATTCATAGTCATGGATACGGACATTTTATCCAATGGTATTCGGTCAAATAAAATCTTCATATCCTCAACCGAATCAATTGCTACCCCAGCCATACCAACATCTCCAACTACTCTCTCATGATCAGAATCATACCCTCTGTGTGTTGCTAAATCAAAGGCAACTGAAAGTCCTTTTTGTCCGGCAGCTAAATTTTTCCTGTAAAACTCATTTGATTTTTCAGCAGTAGAAAATCCAGCATATTGTCTAATTGTCCAAGGTCGCATTACATACATTGTTGAATAGGGACCTCTTAAGTTTGGAGCAATTCCTGCAACAAAATTTAAATGCTCTGTTTCTGAAATATCTTCTTTGGTGTAAGAATTTTTTATCTCAATCTGTTCAGGGCTTACCCATTTTTCTGTAGCTGATTTTTCAGTTTTTGAAACTGTTTCTAATTCAAAATCTTTTAATAATTCTGCAACTAAATAGTCAATATAATATGCTCCTTTTGATGGGTTTTTTACTTTGTCTAAATAGCTCTCTTTCCTAAGAATTGTCTGCTGGTTTCTTGCAATTCTTTCTGAGAAGTCTGTTGGGTTTTCAAAGCTTTGATTGTAAGAGTTAATCATAATTGCATCAGCACCTCCAAAAATAGCTGACATGCACTCTGTAGTGCTCCTTAAAATGTTGTTGTATGGAAATTCATCTTCCTTGTTCTTTAAAGATGAACTGCAAAAAATAAAAGGAACTGATCTAGTTGTTTGCTCCCAAATTATCCTAAATGCTTTGATTTTAGCAATTTCTAAGAAGTAACTACTTCCTATTTCAAAATGGAATTGATTAATTTTGTCGCTTTTGATTCCTTGCTCTAAAGCATTTAAAATTTGTTGCTTTGTAGTTTCTCCTGTGGCAAAAATTGTATCTAGGTAGTTTGGAATTGATACATTAGTTTTTCCATGAAATGCTCCATTCGTTTCTTCCCCTTTTACAAATTCTTTCCATGTTTTTGGGAAGTCATCTGAATAGTTTTTGAAATCAATTCTGATATGCTTAATCTTAATATCTTTCAATAAAATAGCAAGATTGTTTGGGTTTGAAAAGCAGATTCCACTTACATCATTATTCAGGGCTTCTAATGCTCTTTTATTTCCTTTAACAGCATTTGTTGCATCAATAAGTTGGTAAGCTTCCCAATTTTCAGGAAAAGTACAATTAAAAGTCTCTATGTTTTCATCCTTATGATTGATTGGGTGAATTGCAATACCTTCATTTTCTGAAATTAATTTTTCAGAATAATCTGCTCCTTTTGAATCTTTGATTATTTTTTCTTTCCACTGCTTTTTGCTTACAGCTTCAAATGCTGAAAATAATTTAGTCATTTGTTTTGTCTCTTAAAATAAAAACTTCTTCATTATCCTTTTTCATTAAAAACTTTTCTCTTGCAAATTTTTCTTGTTGTTCAGGAGTGTTTTTAAGGTGGTAAAGCTCTGTGCTATCTTGTTTGATCTGTGTTGTGTAGTAGTTTTTCTGATATTCTAATTCCTCTACTTCATTTTGCAATTGATTTTGTTTTATTAAATTGTAATCATCTAAAAAAACAATCCAGAAGACAAAGAATAATATGGTAAGTATGTATTTATTTCTTAAAGGTTTAGGAATCCTTTCGTAATATTTTTTTACTCTTTTCATTTTGCAAAGATATATAAAAAAAGAGCCTCAATTGAGGCTCTTTTAAATTGTTAGTTTTACTCCTGACATTACATTAATTAATCAGAAATATTGCTGGCTTTTTATTAATATTGATTTTCTCTTGCTTCCATTCCGCAATAGTTTTTGTTTTAATATTTTCAGATGGAAGAGTAATATCACTTGCAATACAAAGTTTTGTATTGTTGCTGCAAACTTTAATAATTGTATCAAATAATTGATGATTCCTATATGGAGTTTCCATAAAAATTTGAGTTTGCCCTGTTTTTTTTGTAAGCGATTCCAAATATCTTAAAGCTCTTGTTCGGTCAGATTTATCAATAGGTAAATATCCTGTAAAAGCAAAGTTTTGTCCATTCATCCCAGAAGCCATAAGTGCTAATATAATTGATGAAGGACCTACAAATGGCACTACATCAATCTGAAAACTGTGTGCATATTCTACAATTTTTGATCCAGGATCAGCAATACAAGGTAGGCCAGCTTCAGAAAGTAGTCCTACATTTTGTCCTGATAAAATATGTGGTAAAAAATCTTCCTCCAGGCTTAAAGTATCATGCTTTCCATAAGAATAAAATGTAGTGGCATCAATGTCTTTTTCTCTGTAAATTTTTTTGATGTGCCTTCTAGCTGTTCTTAGGTTTTCAACAATAAAAATATCTATTTCTTTTATAGATTTGAGTATAGTAGAAGGCAGAGTTGCCTCTTGAGTTTCTTTGCCAAGTATTGTTGGGATTAAGTAAAGTTTTCCTTTATTCAATTTGAGTAATAATTTTATTACATGCTTCATCTAGCATATTATACACTAAGTGAAATCCGTTATCACCTCCATAGTAAGGATCAGGAACTGAATCAAAAGATTCTGGCTTTATTTCGTTTAAAATCATTCGGATTTTATCCCTCTCATTTTGATTTTTTGCAAGAGAAGTTAAATGTGCGAAATTATTGGTATCCATTGCATAGATAATATCAAACTCATCAAAATCAGCTCTACTAAATTGTCTCGCTTTTTGGTTGCTTATATCTATTTCGTACTTATTTGCTATTTCAATTGATCTTTCGTCTGGCATTTTTCCAATATGGTATCCTGCTGTTCCTGCAGATTCAACAGTTACATCTAAGTGTTGTATTTTATGCGCTAAGATTCCTTCAGCTAGTGGTGATCGGCAGATGTTTCCTAAGCAAACCATTAAAATCTTCATGATTTTAAGAAAGTGTTAATTTCTTCTCAATATCAGTAATGTATCCTTTAAATCTTTTGTCAGTATCCGCAAGATTATTTACTGTTTTACAAGCATGAAGTACAGTGGCATGATCTTTGTTTCCGCAATGTTTTCCAATCATAGCTAATGAGCTTTTCGTCATTTGCTTAGAAAAATACATAGCTAATTGACGGCACTGAACAATTTCTCTCTTTCTAGTTTTTGATTTCATTATCTCAATAGGAATATCAAAATAATCGCAAACTACTTTTTGGATGAAGTCAATAGATACTTCTCTTACTGTATTCCTTACAAATTTATCTAGCATATTTTTTGCTAAATCAATTGTAATTTCTTTTTTGTTTAAAGATGATTGAGCTAGAAGAGAAATTAAAGCGCCTTCTAATTCTCTTACATTTGAAGTGATAGAGTATGCAATATATTCTACTACTTCATAAGGGATATCAATTCCATCTTTCTTTATTTTCTTCATTAAAATTGCAAGTCTTGTTTCAAGGTCGGGTGACTGTAAGTCAGCAGAAAGACCCCATTTGAAACGAGATAGTAACCTTTGTTCCATTCCTACTATATCAACAGGAGCTTTGTCAGAAGTTAAAATAACTTGCTTTTTATTTTGGTGTAAATGATTAAAGATATGGAAGAAAACATCTTGAGTTTTCTCTTTTCCGCAAAGGAATTGCACATCATCAATAATTAAAACATCAATAGATTGGTAGAAATGAACAAAATCGTTCTTCTTGTTGTCCATTATTGCATCTACAAATTGAGTTTGAAATTTATCAGCTGAAACATATAAAACAGTTTTATCAGGATGATTGTTTTTTACTTCAATACCAATTGCGTTAGCTAAATGCGTTTTTCCTAATCCTCCACTTCCGTAAATAAATAATGGGTTGAATGATGTTCCTCCAGGGTTTTGCGAAACTGCAAATCCTGCTGAACGAGCTAATCTATTGCATTCTCCTTCAATATAAGCATCAAATGTGTATGATTCGTTAAGTTGAGGATTGATATTTATTTTTTGTAAACCAGGAATGATAAATGGGTTTCTAATTGCAGAGCCACTCCCCATATCCATAGGCATACTTACTGGGTTGTTTGTTACAGTTGCTTGTCCGCTACTAGGTATCTTAGTTATGTAAGGTTTTTTAGTTCCAGGAGTATCAAGTAAAATGTTGTATTCTAATTTTGCGTCCTTACCTAATTCTCTTTTAAGAGTTTTCTTGATAAGAGTAATGTAGTTTTTTTCTAACCATTCGTAAAAGAATTGACTGGGAACTTGAATGGTAAGTATTTTTTCGTTTAATGCTATAGCTTTAATTGGTTTAAACCAAGTTTTAAAGTTCTGTACACTTACATTATCGCTAATTATTGTTAGGCAGTTATTCCAAATTTCCTGATAACTTTTTTCTTGCATTTTATGGTTCTGGTTTAGCGTTTGATTAATCGGTTAATAGTCTTTCTTTTCGTTTTGGCGCTAGCAAATATGAAGAAGTTATTGTTAATATAAAAGAAAATCAAGGCTTGAATTTAAAGTTTTTTTTACAGGTATATTCTGCTAGATAGGATTAATCATTAAAAACTCATTAAATTTCCTTTTTCATGCTTTTTCTGAACTATTTTTTACAAATATTGACCTCCCTAAAACTTTTTTTTCACCATCTTTTTGGCTAAAATGAAAATCCACTTTGCCAATGTTAATTCCTGCCCAACCAACTTGGTTGATAATCACCTCTTTTTTGTCTAAATTAAGCGTCCTAACAGGTTTTTTAAGGAAGGTATGAGTGTGCCCTCCTATAATCAAATCAATATCATGACTTTGAGTAGCTAAAACCATGTCAGACACCTTTTCATTCTCGTATTTAAATCCTAAATGAGAGAGGCAAATTACTAAATCACACTTTTCTTTATTTCGTAATAATGATGCGTAATGATTTGCTTTTTTAATAGGATCAAGATATACCGTATTTCCAAAAAGCTTCTTAGGAACTAATCCATCTAATTCTATTCCAATACCAAAAACTCCAACTTTAATACCTCCTTTATTAAATACTTTGTATGGTTTAAATTTATCTTTTAGTATGGTGTCTGAAAAATCATAATTTGCAATTAGGAAAGGGAAATTAGCATGAGGTAATTGTTTTGAAAAACCTTCAAGTCCGTTATCAAAATCATGATTTCCTATGGTAACAGCATCATATTTCATTTCACTCATTAATTTAAACTCAAGCTCACCGCCATAAAAATTAAAGTAAGGTGTTCCTTGAAAAATATCTCCAGCATCTAATAAAAGAACATGATCTTCTTTCTCTCTTATACTGTTTATTAAGCCAGCTCTTTGAGCCATTCCTCCTAACCCTTTATTTCTTCCGCTTGTAAAGGGTTGAATGTGACTGTGCATATCATTGGTGTGTAAAATAGTGATTTTTACATCTCCTCTTTTTGCAAATGATAATTGAGGAACTAATGAGAGTCCAAGAATTCCTAATCCACTTTGTTTTATGAAACTTCTTCTATTACTCATTTTCTGTAATGATTAGTCTGTTATCTAATTTTGAACTTATAGTGTCAGATTTACTGCAGTGGTCTATAATTGCATCTCTCAATTTTATACCAACTTTATTTTGCTCTTTATCCTTAAAAAACCACATTTTGTCTCCACCATTTGCAAGGTAATCTGAAGTAAGTACTCTTATTTTATCTCCTTTATTGAAATCGAAAAAATCCTCCATTCCAGATACTTCTTCAATGTCATATCCTATTGATGAAGCCTTTAGTTTCATGCCTGAAAAAGGTTCTCCACCTCTTTTAGTAATATAGTCAACAAGTCCTTTAAAGGATTCAATATCCAGCTCTAAAACAACTAGTTCATTTTCAAAAGGCATTAATGTGTAAATATCACCTCTAGTAATATTTCCTTTTTGAAGGGCTGATCGCAAACCTCCAGTGTTCATAACACAGACATGAGCATCAGCATAATTTAAACATAAATCAGTAACAAAGTTGCCGAGCAAACTTTCTGGCCTTCCTTTTTTCATTTCCATTTCTGATACGCAAAGCACTTCATTCATTTGCGATTCAATGCCGTTTTGGTAAGGAGTGATTATAGCTAAAACTGTGCTATCAACTGGAGATTGCACCTCAATTACTTCAGCATTATACGATTGTAAATTGTAGCTAGGAGAACAAGCAATAATAATTATTGCTACTATATATATAGTGTAGTTTTTTAATTTCATTGAGCTACAATATTACACATTTTAAAGCTTTTGTGTATTATTGCAACATGTATTCTTTAGAAACAAAAATTAGAGTAAGATATGCAGAAACTGATCAAATGAGTTTTGTCTATTATGGGATTTATGCTCAGTATTTTGAGGTTGGTAGGGTAGAATTATTGCGTTCATTAGGGGTTTCTTATAAGGAAATTGAAGAGATGGGTTATGCTTTACCTGTTGTAAACTTTAATGTTAAGTATAAAAAACCTGCTTATTATGATGATGAACTAACTATTAAAACAACAATAAAAGAGTTGCCATCTGCAAAAATTACTTTCTATTATGAAACTTATAATGAGAATAAAGAGTTACTAAATACTGCAGAGGTGGTTTTAGTTTTTGTAAATAAAGAAAGTGGTAAACCATGTTTTGCTCCAGAGGTTATAATGAATAAATTTAAAGAAAATATAAAATGAAAAAATATTGGGCTGAGTTTTTAGGCACTTACATATTGGTATTTGTTGGTGCTGGAGCAATAATAATTAATAGTGTTACAGAAGGGACTGTTTCTCATTTAGGTGTTGGACTTTCTTTTGGGTTAGTAGTTATGGCAATGATTTATGCAATTGGAGATATTTCTGGGGCTCATATTAACCCAGCAGTAACTATAGCTTTCTGGGTTGCAAAACGCTTCCCTTCTAATCAGTTGTTACAATATATATCTTTTCAAATTCTGGGTGCTATTTTAGCTTCTGCTACTTTATATTTTATGTTTCCTAATGCGGTGACTATGGGAGAAACCCTACCTTTAAAAGATAACTGGATACAATCATTTTTCTTGGAGTTAATTTTGACTTTCATACTGATGTTTGTAATATTAAATGTGTCAACTGGCGCAAAAGAAAAAGGAATTACTGCTGCCTTAGCAATTGGTGGAGTAGTTGCTTTTGAAGCTACTTTTGCAGGTCCTATTTGTGGTGCATCAATGAATCCTGCAAGAAGTATTGGTCCCGCTATTTTTTCTTTTGATTTAACTCACTTATGGTTGTATATAGTAGCTCCAATTGTGGGTGCTATATTAGCAGTTTTTTCTTGCAGATTTATTCAGGAAGATAAAAGTTGTTGCGACAACTGTTAGCAGATTCTTTTTAGAACTAAATCAACCATTTCTTCAACTGTTTTTTTATAATACTTACTGTAATCTTGTGTGAGTCTGTTGCCGATTATTGCGCAAATAGTTAGTGTGTTGTGTCCTAGTGATTGTCCTAAAAAATAAAGTGCAGAAGTTTCCATTTCAAAGTTTGTAATTTGATGCTTTTCAAAGCTAAAATTTCCCATTTTCTCGTGCAAATCAGAAATTGATGGAGCGAGCCTTAGGCTTCTTCCTTGTGGTCCGTAAAATCCTGGTGCTGTTGCTGTAATTCCTTGTCTTAAATCAGAAAATTGATTGCGCAATTCTTCAGATGCTTTTACAAAATAGGGTTCTGATAAGTTTTTTGGCCAGTTTGCATGTTTCAGATATTGCACACTCATTTCTTGATTAAGCATTTTATCATCAGCATAAAAGTGTGCTAAATTATCAAATCCTAACCCGAAAGAAGATGCAAGAAATGAATCTACAGCTATATCTTTTTGTAAAGCACCAGAAGTACCTAATCTGATTAGATTTAATGATTTTTTATCAGAATTAATAGTTCTAGTTTTAAAATCAATATTTACAAGAGCATCAAGTTCGTTAATTACTATATCAATATTGTCTGTTCCGATTCCTGTGGAGATTGCAGAAATACGCTTTCCGTTTAATTGGCCAGTATGAGTAACAAATTCTCTATTGCTCACTTTGTGTTCTATTGCATCAAATTTATTAGATATAAGTGTAACTCTATCAGGGTCTCCAACTAAAATTATATCATCAGCAATTTGATCTTTAGAAAGATTTAAATGATAAATTCTTTTATCATCAGTAAGGATTAATTCAGTATCACTTATCATGTTCATATAAATGTGTAATTTTGCATTGTCAAACATAATAAATTTAATCAATATGTCAGCAAGTAAAATATTAGTCCCTATCGGATTTTCTGAACAATCAATAATTGCTTTGGGTCAAGCATTTAATCTAGCAAAAATCAAGAATTCTGATGTTGTGCTATTGTCGGTTATTGAGGAGCAAAGTATGATTCAGTCTTTGTTTTTAGATGATAATTCAGATGAATTAAAAAAGAAAGTAAAAGAAAAGTTAGAGCTTATTGCTGCTGAATATAGCTTAAAATATGGGATAGATGTTGATACTATGGTTGCTAAAGGTAGGGTTTATCAAGAGGTAAATAAGGTTGCTGATATGATTTCTGCAGATTTAATTGTAATGGGAACTAATGGTGTTAATAGTAAAAGTAAATTTATTGGCTCTAATGCCGAGAAAGTGGTAAGACTTTCAAAATGCCCGGTGATTACTATTAAAGGAAAATCTCATAGAGATGGTTGTGAGAATATGATTTTACCTTTAGATTTAGAAAAACAGACTAAAGAAAAAGTAACTTATGCTTTAGAATTTGCAAGATATTGGGATGCTACAATTAGAATAGTTTCAGTTGTTTTAAGAGATAATAATGAGGTGAGAGCTAAGCTTATTAAGAACATTAAACAAGTTGAACAGTTTATTTTAGATGCGGGGGTAAAGTGTACTTCTGAAATTGTTGAGGGTGAGAAAAAGAGAACTCTAGGTGATTTTGTTTTTGATTACGAAAAGAAATTTGATGCTGATTTGATAATGATAATGACAAAGAAGGAAGAGCTTACATTGTCTAATAATATTAGTGTTACTGCTCGTTATATTATTAATAATTCTGATATTCCTGTGATGAGTATTAGGCCAAAAGAAGTAAAGCATATTACAGGTCCAACTACTGCTTTTTAGAGATGGATATTATTAAGCAATTGCATGATTTATGTATTGCTGAAAATATTAGTATTTCAGTTGCTGAGAGTTGCACTTCTGGTTTAATTGCATCAAAAATCACTTCTATTTCAGGTTCTTCGGCTTATTTTAAAGGTGGTATTATTGCTTATCAAAATGAGATAAAGGTTAATGTTTTGAGTGTTTCTAAAAGATTAATTGATGAAAAGACTGAGGTAAGCTCTGAAGTTGTTGAGCAAATGGCTTTAAATGTGCAAGATAAGTTTAATTCTGATTTTTCAGTAGTAACAAGTGGTTATGCTGGGCCTTTAGGAGGAACAGAAAAAAATCCTATTGGCACTGTTTTTATAGCAATTGCAACACCGTCAGAAGTTATTTCAAGCAAATTTTACTTTTCAGGAATTAGGGAAAGTGTTGTTAATCAGGCGACTGATGAAAGTTTAAGGATGTTAATTGAGAAAATAAAAAAAGAAGAATAAACTTCAATTTATTTATATTAGATTGTATATTTGCAGCCCAAAAATAAGAAGATATGTCAAGAATTTGTCAAATAACAGGAAAGAAAGTAATGGTAGGGAACAATGTTTCTCATGCTAAGAATAAAACTAAAAGAAGGTTTTATCCTAACTTACAAACTAAAAAGTTTTTTGTTCCTGAAACAGGAGAAACTGTAATATTAAAAGTTTCTACTAATGCAATTAGAACAATTGATAAAAAAGGTATTGCAGCTGTTTTAGCTGAAGCTAAAGCAAACGGTAATATACTAGTATAATCAATTAATTATATTTATTTATAAAAAGTTGCTATCTTTGATGGCAACTTTTTTTATTTAATAACTAAATTACAATCAAAATGAAAAATATCTTTAAAATACCAGTATTATTGTTTCTAGCAATATTTCTTTTAGTCTCTTCTTGTAAGAAAGAAATTGATGGCTGTATAGAAAGTAGTGCCATGAATTACATGCCTGATGCGACAACTAATGATGGTAGCTGTGTATTTGCATATGATTTTGCTCAAGGAATATGGAATATTTCTTCTGTATGTGATGATCTTATTATTAGCATTCCTTTAGCAGGAGATTTCCCAGTACCACTGAATGATATGTTTCCTGAAACTATCGAGATAACAGGAGAAGGGGCAGGGGTTGTGTCTATGGATATAAATGGAGAGAATGTGTTGGCTAATGTTTCTTATTCAGGAATAGTTACTATTCAAGATGATCAAAAAATTTCAGTTGATACAGGAGACTTTGGTGTAGTTGATGTTGATATTACAGGTTCAGGAATTATTGAGTCTGCTTCTAATGGTGATTTGACATTAAACTTAGCTTTTGAAATTCCTTTAGCAGGAACACAAACTTCATCTTGTGAAATTGCATTCACAAAATAAAAAATAATCAATTTTAAAATAGCCCTTTCAAAAGGGCTTTTTTTATGAAAAAAAATAAAATTTTAATATTTCTTTTAACTCTTGCATTTGTTGGACAAGCGCAAGAATTTAGCCGAAAAGATAGTTTAAGAGGAAATCTTACTCCTATTAGAACTTGCTATGATGTTACTTTCTATGATTTAAAAGTGATGATTGATGAACAGGAAAAGTCTATTGAGAGGTCACATAATATTATTCATTTTACTGCATTAACAGATTTTAGCTGGTTTCAAATAGATTTAGCTTCTAATATGGAGGTGCAAATTATCGAATTTGAAAAGTCTCAATTAGAATTTAGCAGAGAATTTGATGCTGTTTATGTTTATTTCAATCGTGAAGTTAAGAAAGGTGAGCAGTTAAGTATTAAAGTCTGGTATGGAGGATATCCAAGAGTGGCAGTTAATGCTCCATGGGATGGTGGTTTTTCCTGGAAAAAAGATAGTAATGGAAACCCTTGGATTGGAGTTTCTTGTCAAGGTTTAGGGGCTAGTGTTTGGTGGCCTAATAAAGATCATCAATCGGATGAGCCAGATAGTATGCGTATTACTTGTACGGCTCGTTATCCTTTAAAGATTATTGCAAATGGAGATTTAAGAAGTGACACATCTGTTTGGAATCAATATTTGGAATCATGGGTAAATGTAAGTGAATGGTTTGTTTCATATCCTATAAATAACTATAATGTAACGCTAAATATTGGCGATTACACGCATTTCTCAGATTCTTATATTTCTTTAAAAGATACATTAAGGATGGATTATTATGTATTGCATGATAACTTAGAAAAGGCAAAAGAGCATTTTAAACAGGTAAAGCCTATGATGAAATGTTTTGAAAATTACTTTGGAGAATATCCTTTTTGGAATGATGGTTATGCTTTAGTTGAAACACCTTATTTAGGAATGGAACATCAGTCGGCTATTGCTTATGGGAATGATTACTTACCAGGTTATCATGGTAACACCTCTCATATTGATGGCCTAGATTTTGATTTTATTATTATTCACGAAAGTGGGCATGAGTGGTGGGGAAATTCTATTACCACAAATGATATTGCGGATATGTGGGTGCATGAAGGGTTTTGTACTTATTCTGAAGTATTGTATGTTGAGTGTATGCATGGATATGATGCTATGTTGAGTTATGTAAATAACCAAAAAAGGAGTGTTAGCAATGACAAGGCAGTTATAGGTCCATATCATGTCAACCAAACAGGAAGTAGTGGAGATATGTATTTTAAAGGCTCATTAATGCTGCATACTCTAAGAAATCTCATTGAAGATGATGAGTTATGGTTTGACATTATAAAAGGAATTGCAAATGAATTTAAGTATCAAACTGTAGATGGACAAGTAGTCATGGATTATATCAATGAAAAATCAGGAAAAGATTTTACAGTTTTTTTTAGTCAGTATTTGAAAAGTAAGAAAATCCCAGAATTTCAATATAAGTTTCAAAAAGAAGGGAAGAATATTACTTTCTTGTGCAGGTGGGAAGCAATTCCTGAATTTGACATGCCTATTTTGATAAATACAGGAAGTAAGGATTTTTGGGTTTACCCAAATTCGGAGTGGAAAGAGCAAGATTTAGGAGGCTTTGATAAGCATGATTTTAAAGTAAGAGATGACTTGTTTTTTATAGATGTTAAAAAGATGTAAATTTTGGTTTGGTATTAGATTATTTAATTAAATTTGCAGCCCAATAAATTATAAGAAGATGGCAAAGAAAGGAAATAGAATTCAGGTTATTTTAGAATGTACTGAGCATAAAGCAAGCGGATTAGCAGGAACATCTCGTTATATTACTACTAAGAATAAGAAGAACACTCCAGATAGGATGGAATTGAAAAAATTTAACCCTATCATGAAGAAAATGACTGTTCATAAAGAAATAAAATAAAAGAAAATGGCAAAAAAGACAGTAGCATCATTACAGAAGAAAGGAGCTAAGGCGTTTACTAAAGCGGTGAAAATGGTTAAAACAGAGGGCGGATCTTACTCTTTTAAAAGTGAAATTGTACCAAAGGATAAGGTAAAAGAATTCTTTGCAAAAAAATAGTATTAAATTATACACAAATTAAAAGCTTCTTTCTATTTTTGAAAGGAGCTTTTTCTGTTTAAAAAAGGCATTAATAATGGGGATATTTAATTTTTTTTCAAAAGATAAAAAAGAAAAACTTGACAAGGGTTTAGAGAAAACAAAGGAGAATGTTTTTGGTAAAATATCACGAGCAGTTGCGGGCAAATCAACTATTGATGAGCTGGCACTTGATGATATTGAAGAAGCGTTAATTACTTCAGATATTGGGGTGGAAACCACATTAAAAATTATTGGTAAATTAGAGGAGAGAGTAGCGAAAAATAAGTATATCAATACTGCTGAACTAAATGATTTTCTAAAAGCAGAAATTTCCTTATTAATGAAGGAAGGTTATGACGAAATCCCTAAAGTTGATGGGCCTTATGTGATTATGGTGGTTGGTGTTAATGGCGTAGGGAAAACGACAACAATAGGGAAGTTAGCGCACCAGTTTAAACAACAAGGTAAAAAAGTAGTGCTAGGTGCTGCTGATACTTTCCGTGCTGCTGCTGTTGACCAATTAGTGATTTGGGCTGATAGGGTTGGTGTAGAAATTGTAAAACAAGATATGGGTTCTGATCCTGCATCTGTTTGTTTTGATACTTTACAGTCAGCAAAAGCAAGTGGTGCTGATGTTGTGATTATTGATACAGCAGGAAGATTGCACAATAAAATTAATTTGATGAACGAATTGACTAAGATAAAAAATGTAATGGCAAAAGTAATTCTTGAAGCTCCACATGATGTAATGTTGGTGTTAGACGCCTCAACAGGGCAAAATGCTATAGAGCAAGCTACACAGTTTACAAAAGCTACTGAAGTAAATTCTTTGGCGCTTACCAAACTAGATGGTACAGCAAAAGGAGGGGTGGTGATTGGTATTTCTGATCAGTTTCAAATTCCTGTGCGATATATAGGTGTAGGAGAAGGTGTTGAAGATTTACAAGTGTTTAATAAAAATGAGTTTGTAGACTCACTATTTAATTAATGAGAACAAAATCAACAAAGAAAAATAAGATTAATGTTATCACTTTAGGATGCTCTAAAAACGTGTATGATTCTGAGGTTTTGATGGGGCAATTATCAGCCAACAAAATGGAAGTTGAGCATGAGTCAGAAAAAGATGATGCTAATATTGTTGTGATAAATACTTGTGGTTTTATTGATAATGCAAAGGAGGAATCTATCAATACTATCTTAGAACAAGCAGAAAGAAAAGAAGCGGGTAGTATCGATAAATTATATGTTACTGGTTGTCTTTCTGAGCGTTATAAACCAGATTTAGAACGAGAAATAACTAATGTTGACCAGTATTTTGGAACAACTGATTTGCCAAAATTATTAAAAGTTTTAGGTGCTGATTATAAACATGAATTACTAGGAGAGCGTTTAACGACTACTCCAAAGCATTATGCTTATCTTAAAATTGCAGAAGGTTGTGATAGACCTTGTTCATTCTGTGCTATTCCATTAATGAGAGGGAAACATAAATCCACCCCTATTGAACAGTTAGTAATTGAGGCTAAAAACTTGGCTAAAAATGGCGTAAAGGAATTGATACTTATTGCTCAGGATTTAACGTATTATGGGTTGGATATCTATAAAAAGAGAAGGTTGGCTGATTTGCTAATTGAACTTTCCAAAGTGGAGGGTATTGAGTGGATTCGTTTGCATTATGCTTTCCCGACAGGGTTCCCGCAGGATGTGTTGGATGTGATTAGAGATAATGATAAGGTATGTAATTATATTGATATTCCTTTACAACACATTAATGATGAGATTTTGAAGTCTATGAAAAGAGGAACTTCTCATCAAAAGACAAATGATTTATTAAAAGCTTTTAGGAAAAAAGTACCAAATATGGCTATTCGTACTTCATTGATTGTTGGTTATCCTGGTGAAACAGAAGAAAGATTCCAAGAATTAAAACAATGGGTACAGGATACCAAGTTTGATAGATTGGGGGTGTTTACTTATTCGCATGAGGAAAATACTTCTGCTCATGTTTTGGAAGATGATATTTCTGATGAAGTGAAGAAAGCAAGGCAAGAAGAAATTATGGACTTGCAGACTCATATCTCTTGGGGATTAAATCAAAAGAAAATAGGCAAGACTTTAAAAGTGCTATTTGACAGGAAAGAAGGAGACTACTTTATTGGTAGAACTGAATTTGATAGCCCTGATGTAGATAATGAAGTGTTAGTAAAAGCAAATGAAACCTATATAAGAATGGGTGATTTTGCTAATGTGAAAATTGAAAAGACTGACCACTTTGATTTGTATGGGGTGGTGGTTGATTAGATTTATTCAAGAATTAACTTTTTATGAACTGTACCGTCCTCATACTTATAGATAAGTATTGTATTCTTTAATAGATTACTTTCTACACCTAAAATATTAACTATCTTGGAGAGTTCACTATTTTTATTATATTCATTTATTTTAGTGCTATTACAACTTTCACTATAGATTGTTCCAGGATCTATTTCTGCATACCAGTTTGCCCATTGAGGTGTCGTGCTAGAGAAATATTGATTAAAGAAATTTACGTTATCTACTAAAATACAATCTAAGTTATCATTAGAAGATGTCATAAAGTTATTAAGGATTAAATTGTTGCCATTTTGAATATTTACATATTTTAATTTATTTTCGTATGCATAAACATTAAGAAGGTTATAGTTGTTTGTTAAATCTAGATATTCAATAAGGTTATTGTTACATTCTAAAGTCTGTAATTCATAATTATTTAATAAATTTAAGGTGTCAATATCATTGTTATAACATTTTAGATATGATAATTGTGGGTTTTGATTTAAAAATAGAAACCAAATATCATTATAACTACAATTTAAATATTTTAATGAATTAAAGTCTTCAATTCCAACAAGATTATTAATGTATTTATTTGCAACTGATAATGATTCAATTGATGCAATATTTGAAGTAAAAACAGAATCATCAATCTGATTATCTAATCCTAGGTCTATAAGAGCTTGTTCAAAGTTGTCATCAGGAACATATGTTTTTTGTTGACCTAAAGTTATTAAAGGAAAAACAAATAGAAAAAATAATATTTTTTTCATACTTCAAACTTACAAAAATAATTTTAATTCATAACTTACTGAAATATAAGTGTAAAGCATTTTTTTTTTGAATTTAGGTTTTAAATTTTGCAGATGAGATGTAAATTTTTCAAAATAAACATGTAAGTTGATAATGTAAGTTTCTAAGAGTATAAAATAAATTGTTCATTCAAAAAACTATCTTTGCAATTCTTATAAAACAGAAAATAGATGTTTGAAAATTTATCAGAAAAACTAGATAAGGCTTTTAAAGTTTTAAAAGGGCAGGGAAGTATTTCCGAGATTAATGTGGCCCAAACAATGAAACAAATCCGTAAGGCACTACTTGCGGCTGATGTTGATTTTAAAACTGCTAAATCATTTACATCTAGAGTTCAGGAAAAAGCAATGGGTGAAAAGGTGCTTACAGCTATTGATCCTGGGCAATTGCTTACCAAAATAATGAAAGATGAGTTGGCTACTCTCATGGGAAGCGAGCAATCTGATATTTCTTTGGATGGCTCTCCAACAGTTATTCTTATTGCTGGTTTGCAGGGTAGTGGTAAAACTACTTTTTCTGGTAAATTAGCTTTATTGCTTAAAAGTAAAAAGAACAAGCGTCCGTTATTGGTTGCTTGTGATGTGTATCGTCCAGCAGCTATTGATCAGATTGGCGTATTGGCTGAACAGGTGGGTGTTGATGTATATCAAGATAGAGAAAATAAAAATCCTGTTGAAATTGCACAATCAGCAATTAAGCATGCAAAAACTAACGGACATAATGTTGTTATAATTGATACTGCTGGTCGTTTGGCTATTGATGAACAAATGATGAAAGAGATTGCAGCTGTAAAATCTGCAGTTAATCCGAATGAAATTCTTTTTGTAGTTGATGCAATGACAGGGCAAGATGCTGTAAATACAGCACAAGCCTTTAATAAAAAGTTAAATTTTGATGGGGTAGTCCTCACAAAGTTAGATGGTGATACAAGAGGTGGTGCTGCACTTACTATACGCTCTGTAGTTGATAAGCCGATTAAGTTTATTGGTACTTCTGAAAAAATGGATGGCTTAGATGTTTTTCATCCAGACAGAATGGCTTCTCGTATCTTAGGAATGGGAGATGTTATCTCATTAGTGGAGCGTGCTCAGCAACAATTTGATGAGGAAGAAGCAAGGAGAGTTCAGAAGAAAATTGCTAAAAATCAATTTGGTTTTGATGATTTCTTAAAACAGATTCAGCAAGTCAAAAAGATGGGTAACATGAAGGATTTAGTTGGAATGATTCCTGGGATGGGTAAAGCAATGAAAGGTGTTGATATGGATGATGATGCTTTTAAAGGAATTGAAGCAATTATTCATTCTATGACAAAGCAAGAAAGAGAAAATCCTAAGTTGTTGAATGGTAGTCGTAAGAAAAGAATTGCTAGTGGAAGTGGTACTACAGTAGTTGAGGTAAATCAATTGATTAAGCAATTCAGTCAGATGGGTAAAATGATGAAAATGATGCAAGGTGGTGGAGCAAAGCAGATGATGCAAATGATGAAAGGGAAGGGCGGTATTCCTGGAATGTAAATAGTAGATTTTAGTACATAAATGTTAGACTTTAGATTAAATGTTTGAAATATTCCTCTCTATAAACAGGCGTTAGGGGTGTGTAAAACCAACAGCCAATAATAAAAAACTAATGATATTACTTGACGGAAAAAAAACAGCTAACGATATAAAAAATGAGATTGCAATTAAAGTTGCTTCCTTAGTTGCTGGTGGAGGAAAGAAACCTCATTTAGCTGCTATTTTAGTTGGGGGTGATGGGGCAAGTGAAACTTATGTAAATGCAAAAGTAAAAGCATGTAATAAAGTTGGTTTTGATTCTACATTAGTTCGTTTTAATGCTGATGTATCTGAGGAAGAGTTGTTAGCTGAGGTTAAAAAGATAAATAATAATTCTGATATTGATGGTTTAATTGTCCAGTTGCCTTTGCCTGCTCATATTGATGAAATGAAAGTAACTGAAACTATCAATCCTATAAAAGATGTAGATGGATTTCATCCTGCAAATATTGGTAGAATGGCATTGAACTTACCAACTTATTTACCAGCAACTCCAGCTGGTATTTTAGAATTATTGGAAAGGTATAAGATAGAAACTTCCGGTAAACATTGTGTAGTTATAGGTAGGAGTCATATTGTTGGTTCACCAATGAGTATTTTAATGGCTCGTAATAATAATCCAGGAAATTGCACGGTTACTCTTACACATAGTAGAACACAAAACCTTAAAGAGATCACTAAAACAGCTGATATTTTGATAGTTGCTCTTGGTAAAGCTGAGTTTGTAACTACTGATATGGTAAAAGATGGGGTTTGCATTATTGATGTAGGGATTACAAGAGTAAAGTCTGACAAAACAAAAAGTGGCTGGAAGCTTCTCGGAGATGTAGCTTTTGATGAGGTATCAAAGAAATCGAGCTTTATTACGCCAGTTCCTGGTGGGGTTGGTCCTATGACAATCGCTATGTTATTGAAAAATACTCTAGTAGCTACTGCAAAGTTGCTATATTAAATATTTTGTTATCTTTGCAGCAGTTTTGTGGGGTTGTTCCCACTAGTATTAATAAATTTTAAAAAAAAACAATTATGGAAGGAACAGTAAAATGGTTTAACGCAAGTAAAGGGTATGGTTTTATTGAAGGTTCAGACGGAACTGACTACTTTGCTCATTTTCAAGAAATTCAAGTAGAAGGATACAAAACTCTTAAAGAAGGAGCAGCTGTAGCATTCGAACCTGGAGATGGTGAAAAAGGACCAGTAG
>Ga0206125_10000229_pt1 | contig 75939 bp, 75 predicted proteins | sample Helgoland_Spring_4_FD_148598 | JGI IMG/M metagenome (GOLD analysis project Ga0206125, IMG submission 148598) | Pelagic subsurface seawater microbial communities from Kabeltonne, Helgoland, North Sea - Helgoland_Spring_Bloom_20160331_1 | ecosystem: Environmental > Aquatic > Marine > Epipelagic ...
TCACCGGTAAAGCCAAACATATTTCTGAGCAATAGCAGGCCATCAGTCAGGGCGTCATATTCACCGTTGCCATCGACATCGAGTAAGCTAGTTGTACTCGTCAAGCGCAGTACTAAATGTAACGCGGCTTCCTTTTGAATATTGTAATCGCTTAGCGTTCTCACATCCTCAAGCTGCTTGCCTGCAAAAACAAGTCGTTGTTGATCTGGCAGTATGCCCGTATTGTCTTGAATTTTTTGCTTCACATTTTCTATGGTGTCAGAAGGTTCAACGTCAAGGGTAATTGTTGTACCAGTGAGTGTCTTAATAAAAATTTGCATTGAAAGCGCATCGGATGCTATCAATAGAAGAGCGGTCAACAATATCGATTTGAAATAAATCATTAGGAACCTTTAGGCTAGGGGAGCAGAGTCTGTGTTTTTATTTTTATATGGATAAATAACTGAGACAGGCTAATTAACCATCCTCCCGCAATTAATTGCGACAGTATAGCTACGGAAAGGCTAAAAGGCTAAAAGGCTAAAAGGCTATATATAGAGATTATTAAGGCTTTATTGAATGGTTCCTTCGCCGGCTTGAGGTTAGTGAAGCTGGCATGACTAATCTTCAAATAGAATTGCCTAGTGCTGACTCCAGGTTCGTTCAGCATCGGTCAATGAACCATTATTATTACTATCCCATGCTTTAACAAAGGTATTGGTGATCTCCAGAAAGCCATCACCTGCCTGCCCATTTTTTGGGGTGGCACGCAATGTGTAGGTGGATCGGGTCGAGGCCTGCACCGCAAGATCATAAAATTTTGCACCGCTATCCCTTGGAGATTCAGCCAGCTGTGCAGGCAGAGCCACTGCGGTGCCGCCGGTGTCTTCATCGTAGCGATTATTCTCTGTGTAAAAACGCTCCATATACTGAGCGGCTTCCATTAGCACCGCTTGGGCGTCGGTGCGTCTTGCGTCAGTAATGCTATCCATATAGCTGGGGTAGGCTATAGCGCCAAGAATCGCGACTATGGCGACCACTATCATCAACTCGATTAGGCTAAATCCTTTTTGACCTGAGCTTGAAGTCTGCTTTTTCATAGGTATCCTGCTGAGTCTATTTGATGGTTTCTATGCGTTTAATTTCAGATTTTCGATTATCTTGTCTGCCCAGATACAGCCAGATTTTATTGCCAACATCTAAATTGGATAGAGCAATTGGCTGATTGTTGCGGTTATAAATATGCGTATTAAAAGGCACAAAAAACTCCCGATCGCTAGCGACAAAAACACGCTCTTCTGAATCTATAAAGCTAATAACCACTTGATGTTTTTTCCAGCTCGGGTCTATCTGCTGCTCTGCAGATACTGCGGATTTCGAAACTAGAAATGCAGAAGTGCAAAAAACAGCGAGGGCAAATAGTAAAGAGATTTTCATAGTTTTATTCCTTTAACGAATTTCACGCCATGGGGTCTGACGGTTGCGGCCAGAGTCTTCCAATATGGATTCCACCTTACCTTTAGACGTGGTGACATACTTTGATTCGGTACGGCCATCTGGATGATTGATAATGCCCGGGCGGGAGAGTATGCCGGCATTTTTACGCTGAATACCTGAACCATGGACGTAGTTATCCTGGCCATCGCCGTCAATATCACCAATATTAATCATATCCGCATCGTTAAAGGCACGGTCTTTATTAAAATCGAAAACTGATTCATCCAGCCTGCCACCATCAAAAGCATCGACTTCCATTAACCAGCTGGTACCTTCGCCCGCACAGGGGTCAGTGGCCGGGGTTACGCTAACAAAGATAACTCGCCCATCTCTAAGGGTCGGCGCCTGATGCACGCGCTCGCCGGACTCGGGAAGGTCGATATACCACCCAAGCTTTTCGGTTGACTCAACAGGGTTACTGCCGTTATCCCATTGAATAGAGTTTTTTGAAACTACCCGCGCACGTAAATCGGTTGATGCTGTGCTGTGGGCGGTAACGGTCTGCTCCAACAGGCGAGTGCGGTTGAAACCGTTTGAGCTGTTACCCATACGATCCCAAATGGCATAGAAGGTTTGTTGACTGGTATCGGTTAAATCACTCTTACCCAAATATTTTCCGGTGCCAAAGTAAATTAAAAAGCCTTCTGATGATGGATGGGTTTTAACTTTTAAGTCCGAGGTGATCGGCTGGGCGACTCCAGAAATTTCGGCGCTGAATAATGGCTGCGGATTATTACCTGAACCATAATCTGAAGCCCATTGGCTTACATTACTATTGGATAAATCGAAGGCCCAAACATTACCAAACAGATCTCCGGCATAGAGCCGGTCGGCAATAAAGTCGCCATTTTCATCGACCACGCTGGTGCCAATAATGCCGTTGGGACGCGATAATCCTTTTGGATCATCTGCGGCCCCCACGTTGGTGTCGAGCTTTTTAATCAATGCTCCGGTTTCTGCATCGAGGATAAATATTACCGCGTTTCCTGTACTGCTGGCGTTGCCATCTGTCTCTGTTGAGTTGAGACCATTGCCAACAATTACACCCCATTTGCCATTGGTCAACCGCACCAGAGAGGGCTTGGAAAAGCTGTAACCCAAATCTGCATCATCGCTGTCGGTAAATTCCCAGCGCGCTATGGAGGCTGCATTTGCCTCAGTGAAAGCGGCAGGATTAGTAATATCCAAAGCGAAATAACCCTGCCCGCCTGTACCCAATCCAGACACTAATAGACTGTGCCATGCGCTGTTGTAATGGACATCGTTTTCGGTGATTGGCCCATCGACAAAATTGCGGTGACTATAGTCGGTCTTGGTGAGCTGCCAGATATTGCTGAATAGCGTGGCGGGGACATAGGCTAACTTTTCCCGTCCATTTTCTGTCTTAAAACCATGCATCATGGCGTTATTGGAGCCGACATAAACCATGGGGTCACGGTTTTTATAGGTGGTTTTAAAGGCGGCATAACTCGCCCCTTCGGGGAAATCTGTTGAGGCAAAATAGAATCGTCCGGGCGGGCCAACATAGGTGGGGATAGAGGAAATAATATCGCCCAATACTGACTTGCGATTGCGGAAAATACCGCCATTTCCCTTAGCCACTTCCTGGCCTCTGGCACCACGTAAATAGTTAAGACGTTTACTACCCAAACTATCCGACTGGTTTAAGGATGCACGTTGGTCACCGCCAGCTTTCAGCGATCCCCAACGAAATGGGATTGGATTATTATCGTCGTTGCGGGTAATGATAACGCGGTTAGTAGGTCTGGTTTTACCCACTCTTTTACCCAGTTCAGGACAGAATCCTCCGGTTAAACCACAGGCCGCATCCCATGCTGAAGCACAGATATTACCCAGTGCAACCGGACCACAGTTGGTACCATCAGAGATAGGCTGAGCAATTAAGTTACCGGTCCAATCATTGGTAGTAAAACGGGCAAAGAACAGCGCGGTATCAGAGGAGATAGTGCCGGAGTTAAGTGCTGCAGTCGCAAATGAACCAGTGCGATCTAATACGCTGTTGATAACATCAGTAAAGGCACTGACCAGTTCTTCAGGATTCTGTGCAGACAGGTACTCTCCCCGTGAGTTAATCGATGCATGCCAGAGATCGTCAATTTTTGCCTGATCATTGCCACCACTGGCTGATGGCCAGCTAAGAGTGCCATCAAGTAGATCGTCATAATCATCAGGGAAGTCTCGCTCACCGGAAACGCCCAAACCAATCATAAAGTTGACCATATGCTGCCAATTGGCCGGATCATTGATTGGGTTCCAGAAAATATCACTGTTGTCAGTATCGCCATCACCATCTATATCGGTAGAGAGATCACTGACATTGACGGGTACATTATTGGCCGCTGAGGGACGCAAATCCTTAAACCAGTAGTTAAATGCAATATCCCCAAGATAGGTTGAGTTGCCATCTCGGTAGGGCGCTGTGGGGCTATAGGTGGTAACACCATAATCGTTGCTGGGAATAGTTTGCGAACTGTTATCAACATTGCCAAAGCCTGAGGGTGAACCGCTGTTCCACTCGCCATCAGTCATCATAATATGGAAGTTTTGCCGGCAGGAACGCTCGGTTGAAGTGCCGTCGGAAGGGTTGTCACGGTATGGAGCTGCACCTTCAAAATACTCACCGACTTTATCCATAGCAGTTAATAAGGGTGTCCCTCCACTGGCGGGCAAGTCATGCAACCAGTCGAAAAAGTTATTCCTGCGTGTGCCGGAGAATGCCTGCACACCGGTCAGAGTACTATTATTTATGCGTTGATAACCAACCCGTATATTCGAATTAAAACGCTCAAAAGCTAAGGTCGCAGCAGTTTTGGTGACATAAACTCGCTTGCGGTAGTAAGAATACCAGTTGGCAAAGTTGACCTGCTCATCCACAGTGTCGCCGACACCGGAGGTCGCACTGACGACAACTTTTGCGTAGCAGTCGTCGTCAGTAAGGTTTCCATTACAACCACTGCGGCTATTGTCAAACAGGTAGTAATAGGCGGCCTCAGAAGATGAAGCGGCGTAGCGGTTATAAAAACCATCGGAGTTATTAGACGAGCCACAGTGTGTCTGATTAATACCACCCCAGCTGGGCCTAAAATTTGAGGAAAGATCCTTGGTACAGCTTCCGCTTCCGGTTTTGTTAAAGCCATTGTCCCAAGCTGCTGTGAACGAAGCATTGCCAAGACTGACGCCATTTTCATCAACTGGCGGTTCGTAGAGAACATTAGGATCGTAATAAATCTTATTAAAAGCGGCGGATTTTGCTCGCTTGGTCGATGGGTAGTCGCCAACGCTGGTGGGCATAAATGACCAAGCCATACTGCCCGAATCGTCCATGGTTAAAACAATATTGGGATCTACTCCTGCAAGGGTGAATAATGGCGTATCACTTAAATCATGTTGGGCACTAAAAGCCTGTGCGCTAATACCTAAAATCACTGCGCAAAACATTAACTTGCCGCCTAACAAGCGGTTATTAAATCCTTTTCTGAAACATCCTTTTTCCATGACTTCCGTGCCTCAATTATTGTGCTTTTCCAAAGTTGTCTGCAGTACTGAACGAGTACCCTCCGAGCGTCCATTGCCAAGTGCTGATACGCTGTAATAGAAAACGCCTGTCCTTTTAGCCAGAGTGTCTGGGTCGTTGTCTGAGGGCTCAAAACCTGACTCTTCGATAACATATCTCGGCGCCGAATAAAGGTCGCCAAATAAGCTGGCGCTATTGCCTGAACTACTGCCATACACAAGGCCATTGCTCGACCAGTCAAAGGTGCCGTTGGCAATGGCAATGGATACTGCGCCTATCGACCAAACACCGCTGGTTCCATCGCTGCTGGCCTCGATTAAATCGGGCTGAAATAAAAACCACTGCCCAGCATCTATCAAAGCTGATTCAGCTGATTGAAAGGCGCGCGAGTGTTCCCAATGGTTGGACGCCATGCGCTCTTCCATAGCGGTGCCGCGCATCGATGAAATTCCAATCATCGACAACACCAGCATATAAATCATCACTGAAACTAAGACTGCACCCTGTTGGTTTCGAGAATTCATTGTCTATTCCCTGTCTATTCCCTTAATTAATTTTGTTGCGCATAGCGGCGTAACTCCAAAATGCCTTGCGCACTCTTGTGTCATTGCTCGGATTGGCTTCAATACCGTTAAAGCCATAGGACCTAGGTTCGCTGGCTACACCGATGTCTGAACGCAGAAGTAAACCGACGCGAACACCCACAATCGCCTCCCAATCAGTGCCTATCATGGCGGGAACAGCGGCTGTTCCAGCACCAGGGTCAGCAGCGACAGCAGCGGTGGCTAAAGAAGCTGTGACATAGATATCGGGCTCTTGATCACCACTGGTATCTTCGGCGAGTAATAACTGCATGCTTGCAATCCCCTCGGCTAAAAGAGTGGCGGTGTTTGAACTCAATGAATGCTGATAGAGCCCTGGCTCACCGTTGGCACCGGTAGCGATAAAATAGGTGTGTGCATCAAAGGACATTATCTGCGCATCACTCTGATAGGCTTTGGAAAGTCGGTTACTTGTATTGGTAGCCATAGCATGGGTAATTGTGACGGGTGTGCCATTGCCAACGCCTGTGGCACGAAATAAATCTGCATTTGAACAATCTGATATTAAAACCAGGTCATCAGATGCGAGTCCATCTGGGTTACTGGTGATTTGAATATTGGCATTATCAGCGGCCATATTGCCGGTTAATGACACACCATTGCCTCGAGTGGACTGCAGTGTTATCACGTCGCTACCGGCAACTCTGATTAACGCTGTTGGGTTAGTCCAGCCGGCGCCATTTTCATAGACCATTAAACTATCACTTAAGCTTTCAAACGCCGGTGGTGAATTGGCGATAATATTAGGAATAACTTCTTTGATGCTGCGGCAACCCGCATAACCGGCCATGCGAATATCATAGAGCAGCGCATCAGTGGCATAACGACCATTTTCCTGAACTCGCGAGAGCTGCTCGTTGACCGTAAACATCACCTTGCTGTTGGTGTACACATAAACCATACCGGCAAGCAGAATAAACTGTATCGCCATGGCGACTAACAGTTCAACCATGGTTAAACCTGCCTGTTTACGATTCGGTAATTGCTTTGACTGTCTCATTACCGCAACCTCACAGTCAGACTAAACTGTTGAGTGTTGGAACCAGTCAAACCGCGACTGTCATCCCACTGGATAACTAAATTGCAAATACGCGTCGCAGAAACACAGGCGACCGAACCTACCCCTGAGGGTAATCCCGCGGCTAGATCTGAACGCCACTGAGTCAAATCAGCGACTTCAAGACCTCCACTGGTTGGAGCTGATCCAGTTAATGCTATGTCATAGTCTCCGGCTATTGCCGCCGTTGGGTTGGCGCGCATTTGATCGATTAACGCTTCAGAAATAATCGCTGCCTGGCTGCGGAAATAAGAGCTGTGAGTATTAGAAACTGCGGTCATTTGCATTTTCATGACACTAAATAACCCAATCACCGAGACCAAAATTGCTATTAGTACCTCAATCATACTGACGCCCTGTTGACGGGCAAAACTGTGCCTGAGATTTTTCATTAGCTGCAATCTCCATGGCTAACACTGGATCGCCCGGTGGGCTGAATAGATATAATCCGCGAATCAATCGCATCACAATTAGCGGGTAGAAGGGTAAAGATAAAAGACGCATTATTGGGCAAGAGAGCGCCTCGGGCATTAAAGGCTATATAGGTATCAGTAGGGGAATTAGTCGCGACCAGTGCAAGAGAGCTCTGACCCTCGAGCGCATCCGATTGCATCAAAATATCGCCAGCATCGTTGTAATCGGTATCATTATTGGTGTCAGCAACAACTCGCCAGCCATCATTCCAATCGCTGCCACCGATAGAGACAACGCGCACTTCAACACCACGTTTTGTCGCTTCGCTGCGCGCCATATGAAAGCTGTAGACCAGATCATTGGCCTGAGAGGTAACACGGTTGTTATCGATAAAATTGACGTACGAAGGAAGTCCAACGCCGAGCAAAATAGCCACGATGGAGATGGTGATTAACAATTCAATTAAAGTGAAGCCCCTAGAAGCTTCCTGCTTAAAGTGTACGTCCATGTTTGCAGTCCAATATTCCTGAAGGGTCAAATTCAACTTAAACCCATGCGTCTTGCCGTTGAAAAAATCTAACCAGATATTAGCTACTGTGTCGGATTTTTTATGTGATCCCCATCACAAATTATCTGGTTATAGTGGTATTTTTCTCAGTATAGGTCATCACTGACTGAGGTGATTGAAGCGCTAGAGAATTATTGTGACTTAAGGCTATTCTGCGGTTTCTTTACTGTCAACTTCGCTGTTAACTGATGGAAGAGCTGAACCAGAGCCTAACAGCACGCCAATCCAGCGGGTCTCATCCTGATTTTCCAGCGCAATCTTAATCATGATGGTCAGCGGTATCGACAGCAACATCCCCACTGGACCCAATACCCAACCCCAGAGAACCAAAGAGACGAATACTACCAGTGGCGAGAGATTTAAACCTTTACCCATCCAGCGCGGCTCAAGCATATTGCCCATCACCAGATTGACCACAACAAAACCGCCAAGGGTTAAGCCCGCCGGGAAAATCCCCAGCTGAACAGCGGCCAACAATACCGCTGGCACCGCAGCAATAAACGAACCCACCGTGGGAACAAAGTTAAGTAAAAAGGCAACTAATCCCCAGAGCACTGCGTAGTCAACACCGAGGATGGTCAACCAGATAAAGATCAGCAGTCCGGTCAGCAGACTGATTGCGGTTTTGATCGCCAGATAGCTGTGCACGCTCTCGGAAAATTTGGTTAGCCATTCCTGAGAGATATCAGATCCCCTGGCTAATCTGAGTTTTTCGCCGAAGCCCATATTTTCCGCAAGAATAAATATCACTGTCAGCAGGATCATCACCGCATTGGTCATCACATTGCCAAAGGATGCCAAGGTACTGCCGGCAAATGACATAACGACACTGGGATCAAAACTGTTCTGCCAGAGCTGCTGGTCGATAACAATACCGCGCAGGCTCAACCACTGCTGAACGCCCTCGCTCATCGCCGAGAGTTTGGCGGAATAAGCCGGGATATCTTGACGGAAATTATCCACCGAAGAGCCAATCACAGCGGTTAATAGCAGGCCGACTAAGAGAATTAATAACACAATAAGCAAAATAGCCAAGCCACCGGGAATACCGCGATCTTTAAGCCAGCCCAATAACGGCGAGACGATCATGGCAATAAACACTGCCAGCAAAAAAGGAACCAACAGAGCGCCAGCCATTTTCAGGCCGGAAACTACAATCACAAAAGCAGCGGCAACAACCAGAAATCTGGCGATCGGTGATGTCTTGTCAATCATGGTGGTGCTCCGTTTGTGGCAAATATTGTCTGTTGATAATTTGCAATTGCTCTTCAATCTGCGCGCGACCGCGATCGGAAAAAATCACTAGGCCCCGCCGCAGGCTCATTTCAGGCGCTAACATAGCACATTGAACGCGAATTTCATCCAGCTCTGGGTTGTGGTGAATCGGTATACCGACAAACACATTCCAGTCATCCTCAGTGGCGGTTTCATCCAACACTGATTCCAGAAGTCGTTTTATATTGATCGCTTCGAGCCGGTAGACAGGAAGTCCAACGTAGCGAAAAACTAATAGGGCGACCAGAATCAGTACAAACGCCAGTCCAATGGTAATAATAAAATCCATATCAATAGCCACAGCCGGTGAGGGAGATTATTTAAAATTGATCCGGGTGCTTGCCTTTAAACTGACCGTAGTATTCGATAATGGCTGCAATATCCGCTTGATTATCACCGGTGGGTTCAAAGACATCGCCCAGTACAATTCTTTTATTGGGGAAATCCAGTGCCCCAAGTTGAATTTTACAGTTATTTTTCTCGGCGATACGCAAAAAGCCAGACTTCCATTTGGGTGATTTTTTGCGCGTGCCTTCAGGGGCCACAACAATCACTACACCACTGTCTTTCTTAACCGCATCATCCACATAACCCATCACCGCATCCGGTTGCTCGCGATTAACTGGAATACCACCCAACCAGCGCATAAACCAGGCTAAACCGGGCTTAAAAATACTGTGTTTGCCCAGCCAACGCACCCGGGCATTGATACCCAGAACAGCGGCGATACCAAAAATAAAATCGAAATTGGAGGTGTGCGGTGCAGCGACAATCAATACCCGTTCTGAATCGACTATATTGCCTTCCAGGTTCCAGCCGATTGAGCGGTAGAACGTTCGCCCAAACCACTGGGTAAATCGACTGCGGTTAGTACGCAAATGCGCCGGACATTGGTCCTGGGAGATTGTATTTACCTTTCTGCTCACACCTGCATTGCTCATAGCTGGCCTCTTCAATTCTTATTATTATAGCTAACTGCCGACATTAGTGTTCTCGCGTAGCCCGAAATTCAATCTCCGGATAGCGCTCTTGAGTCAGTGACAAATTAACCCGGGTCGGCGCCAAATAGGTCAAATGCCCGCCGCCATCGACTGCTAGATTATCCTGAGTCTTATTTTTAAAAGACTCCAGCTGCTTACTGTCTTCAGATTCAGTCCAGCGTGCCGAATGCACATTGACCTGCTCATAAATTGCCTCTACCCCGTATTCTTCTTTTAGACGGTAGGCAACAACATCAAACTGCAATTGGCCCACAGCGCCAACGATTACATCATTGTTGCGGAACGGGAAAAATACCTGAGTACTGCCCTCTTCCGATAGCTGACGAATACCATTTTGCAGCTGCTTGGCTTTCATCGGATCGCTTAGGCGGATACGCTTAAACAGTTCTGGGGCAAAGTGTGGAATACCACTGAACTTGAGATCTTCACCCTCGGTAAAGGCATCGCCAATCTGAATTGAACCATGATTGTGCAGGCCGATAATATCGCCAGCATGGGCCTCTTCAAGAGAGATACGCTCGCCCGCTTTAAAGCTAAAGGCATCGGCAATGCGCACAGTCTTGCCGGTGCGCACATGCTTCATTTTCATGCCCTTGGTGTATTTGCCAGAGCAGATACGCAAAAAAGCGATGCGGTCACGGTGTTTAGGATCCATATTGGCCTGAATCTTAAATACAAAACCGCTGAACTTTTTCTCATCGGCAACCACTTTCCGCTCTTTGGCCTCTCGCGGCTGTGGCGGTGGAGCCCAACGGACAAAATTATCCAACATCTCACGGACCCCGAAGTTGCCCATAGCGGTACCAAAAAATACTGGCGCCAGACGACCGGCTAAAAACTCTTCCTTATCAAATTCATGGGTTGCACCCTTAACCAACTCCAACTCTTCAAGCACATCATCGGCATAGTCCCCGAGCGCTGCATAGGCTTCAGGAGAATCGAGACCTTTAATCTGAATATCATCCGTCAATGTGTGCCCTTTACCCTGAATATAGACATGGATAGTGTCTGTATAAAGGTTGTACACACCGCGGAAACCACGGCCCATACCAATTGGCCAGTTGATTGGCGCGGCCTTAATTTTTAGTACGCTCTCGATCTCGTCCAACAGCTCAATGGGATCGCGAATTTCGCGATCCATCTTGTTTACAAAGGCAAAAATTGGCGTGTCGCGCAGTCGGCAGACATCCATCAGTTTAATGGTGCGATCTTCGACACCTTTAGCGCCATCGATCACCATCAGCGACGAGTCAACCGCCGTCAGGGTGCGATAAGTATCTTCAGAGAAATCTTCGTGACCGGGAGTATCGAGTAGATTGACCATACAATCGCGGTAGGGAAACTGCATCACCGATGAGGTAACCGAAATACCCCGCTCTTTTTCCATAGACATCCAGTCAGAGGTTGCATGGCGATCACTTTTGCGGCCCTTTACTGTGCCGGCCACCTGAATTAGGTTGCCGAGCAGCAGGAGCTTTTCGGTAATGGTGGTCTTACCTGCATCCGGATGCGAGATGATAGCGAAGGTGCGGCGATCTGAAGCTGAATCGGTCATTGGTTTTTTGGTTACCAGTACACTAAGTGTTAAAGCCGCGCATTATAGCGCTGAAGGGATTGGGGGTCAGCTTTTATACAACTCGCGCCATACTTAAACATCTGCCATTCTGGACTTAGCCTTAATTCCACCCAAAAAAATCCATTTATCAACGCTCTAAAGAATCAATTGTGGCATCAAATTATCCAGTGGTTCATCTTAGCGCTCGCAAAGAACACCTAACTTCGGCTGATGTAATTGTCTTGTGCCTACCCGACACTGCAGCCTTAGAGGTTGTTTCTTTATTAGAGTCATCAAGTGTTCGCGTACTTTGTGCCGGCTTCTCATACCGGACATCAGAAGGCACTCTGATCCATAAATAAAGCCTCCAGAATGAGCCTTGCCGAAATAATGATATACTGTATCATCGGAAAATTAATAAATAGGTTGTTTTTTTAAGGCTCTGGACTGATGAACATATCTCCCAACATAAGCACTCTCGCAATAATTTACTTAACTTCATTTAATCTCAATGCTGAACCCTTGCACCATAATCATAAGCAGGATCACAACCATGAGGTAGCAATACAAGAAACACACCTGCATGGTTATGCAGAGATAACATTGGCTCTTGAAGGAAACACTCTTGAGATAAATTTTGAGTCCCCAGCAGCCAATATTGTTGGCTTTGAGCATAAAATTATCTCTAAGGAACAATGGCAGCTGTCAGACAAAGCCAAGTTAATTCTTGAGTCACCGGCAGAGCTATTCACTTTCTCTGCTGGCAACTGTTCTTTGACTCAAATGAATGCGAATTTTTCAGCACTGCTACCACCATTAGTAAAAGGTGAGCAGCATAAGAATGATAAACATCATGGGAACAGCCATCATGATGGTGGCCATAAAACCCCGAAAGAAAGTCACAGCGAAATTACAGCTGGTTATAAATACGACTGTCCTCAAGGAGCAAAACTAAATACTATAGGAGTCAATTTAATTCATCGGTTCCCAAGAATAGAGACTATTAAAGCTATGTGGCTGACCGATAACAAACAGGGTGCTGTTGAGATAACCGCAACATCTAACCTTATCCAAATAAGATAACGTTTATGAGCAGAATAGAGACGGTCATTAATCAAGCCGAGAATAGCTGTAAAGCGCACGGTGCCAAATTGACCAATAAGCGCAAGCAAGTTCTTTCGGGCTTATTGCAATCTGACAAGGCCAAATCTGCCTATGAGCTGGTTGATTATTGCAAGCGTGAATTTGGCGAAACACTCCCCCCCATGTCCGTGTACCGTATTCTCGATTTTTTACAAGACGAACACTTGGTTCACAAACTTGACCTAGCAAATAAGTATATTGCCTGCGCCCATATAACCTGCGACCACGCGCATGGTGTCGCGCAATTTTTAATCTGTAGTAACTGCCAAAGTGTTAAGGAAATTACCGTTAACAAGTCAACCATAACCACCTTGAAGCGCAATGTAGAAGAAGCTGGCTTTCACTTGGAGAGCCCTCAATTGGAAATGAATTGCCTCTGTCATAATTGCAAAAATAAAGCCGCCTAACCTCTAAATTTGTTAATTCATCATGAAAAATATTTACTTCCAATCTATAGAAAACTTAAACGGCGGGCAGGTCTTGAAGCTGCAGGATATTATCGGTGAATTGAATTTCACTGACCAAGGGCTTATTCCCGTAATTACTCAAGACGCAACTAGCAAAGACGTATTAATGCTGGCATGGATGAATAAGCAGTCCTTAGAGAGCACATTATCCACTGGCCGCGTGACTTACTGGTCTCGAAGCCGAGGGCAGCTATGGATAAAAGGCGAGACCAGCGGTCATCTTCAATCCTTAGTATCCATGCGCGTAGACTGTGATGGTGATGCCGTACTGTGCCTAGTTAATCAAGTAGGGGCGGCCTGCCATACCGGTCGCGATAATTGCTTTTATTTTGAGGTCGACCAATTAAATATGTCTGTTTCGGTTATGAGTTCAGCACCATGACAAATACGACCAAGAAGATACAAGCAGTCCCCACCAACATCATTACCGGTTTTTTAGGGGTAGGTAAAACATCGGCTATATTGCACCTATTAAAATCAAAGCCATACAGTGAACGCTGGGCTGTTCTAGTCAATGAATTTGGCGAAATCGGTGTTGATGGTAGCTTATTTGACGGTCAGCACAACGAAGAAGGCAACGTTTTCATCCGGGAGGTCCCGGGTGGCTGCATGTGTTGTGCGGCAGGACTTCCGATGCAAATAGCACTCAACCAATTGCTCACGCGCGCCAAACCAGATCGTTTATTGATTGAACCCACAGGTCTCGGGCACCCTATTGAAGTGATAGAGGTATTAACCGCTGACTATAATCTTGAAGTTCTGTCGATTGAAAAAACTATCACCTTAGTCGATGCAAGAAATCTTGCGGATGCGCGATACACTGAGCATGCTACGTTTAATCAACAAATTGCTATAGCCGACATTATCGTCGGTAACAAACAAGATCTTTATCAGCCTGAAGATAAAGCTAAGCTTCAGCAATACGCTAAATCGAAGGCGTTACCCAACGCAGAAATCATCTTCACAGAGCAAGGAAAGCTAGACTTGGCTATTTTAGCGGGGTCGACCGCTACTTCTGTTAGCTCCCACCACCCTCACCACCATACCAAGAGCAGTGAATCGAAGAGTTTGGCCAATGAACCTTTACCTGATTGCGGTTATCTTAAAGCAGTTAATCAGGGTGAAGGATTTCACAGTGTAGGCTGGCGTTTTGACGCTTCGATAATATTCAACCAAAGAGCGCTGTTTCTATTTTTAAGCGGTATTGTTGCCGAGAGGATGAAAGCGGTTTTTATTACTGATAGCGGTGTTTTTGGTTACAACCTAACGCCTGATGCTCTGACCGAAATAGAGCTGGATGATTGCCTGGAAAGCCGGATTGAAATTATTGCTAGCGAAATAGCTGATCAATGGGAAACCCAATTACTGACCTGCATGAGTACTTCTTGGGAATAGTCTATTCTTCGGTATAGTCTTCATAGCTCGTCATATCGATGGTATAGGCAGCTGTAGCCGTGTCATTTTCGACTGTAGATGTTTTCAGAATGCCATAAATCCAAAATGGGTCATACAGGGTTTTAAGCTCTAATCCTTGTGCATACTTTACATGAATAATCTGGTTGGGCGGTGGCGGCGGCACATGAATGCAGGCGCCAAAAAAAGGTACCAGAAAAAACTCAGTGACAATTAGCTCGTCATCAAACTCTAAGGGAACAATAAACCCGGGAATGCCTATGGCTTGGCCATCCATGCCCGGCTTTACCCTAGTTGACACCAGTGCCTGCTGATAAGGATCATCCTTGGCAGGAGCCAAATTATTTTTAATTTGACTGCTTATTTCATCCTCGAACGAACCATCAATAATATCATCAATATAACTGGGTGGGTTTAACAGAATATCTAACTCATCCTCAGGGATAAGATCAGTCCACTCAATCGTCTTGTACTCAATTGGCTGAGATTTTACGCTCTTATTCTTTTCATTAGCGCTGTCAGCGAAAGTCTGCCCCATCAATAATGGAATCAGAAATAGAATTAATACAGTTTCAAGTTTAAACCTGTTTGGCATGCTCAATTTATTCACCGGTGATCTATAAAAAGCCCTTCCTGAATGATACTGTGTATCCTCAAGTTTTGACAACAGATGTATTGAGCAATTAGAAAATTGCTAGACGACACTAAAAGAAACTGTTCTATGGCCATTCAGCTAAAAGATGTGCATTTCGCCTATCCCGAGACACCTGACAATGGGGTATTGGATATCAAAAACTGGTCAGTGTCTGACCAAGAGCAGGTTTTTGTTCACGGCCCTTCGGGTGGCGGAAAGTCGACACTATTGAATCTGTTGAGTGGCATGTTGAATGCGAGCAGCGGTGAAGTAACTGTTCTCGGAGAGCGTCTAGACAAAATGAATGCTCGCCAACGTGATCGTTTTAGAGCTAATCATATTGGTTATGTTTTTCAGCAGTTTAATCTAATTCCCTATATTGGCGCTGTTGACAATATCCAACTGGCCCGTCAATTTGCTAAGAAAAACACTCAAGCAGCATTATCTGACGAGATAAAATCTCTGTTATCGACCTTTAATATCGCCGAATCCGATTGGCAAAAACCCGTCGGTAAACTCAGTATTGGCCAGCAGCAGCGAATTGCCATCGCCAGAGCAATGATCAACAAACCAGAATTACTGATTGCTGACGAGCCGACTTCTTCTCTCGACCAAAATAATCGGGATAACTTTATGTCAGAGCTTATGGCGCTGGTTGCTGAACACAACATTACACTGCTCTTTGTGAGTCATGATATGGCGTTGGCCAAACGCTTTTCTCGGGTTGATGCACTATCAGAGATCAACCTAGCAGAAGAGAAAAGCTGATGTTTATCCGTCTCGCATCAAAAAGTTTATTGAACCGAAAAGGCTCTGTGCTGCTCACCATTATGGCGATGAGTGTGAGTATTTTTGTGCTGTTGGCTGTAGAGCATGTCCGCAGTCAAACCAAAGAGAGTTTTAACAGCACAGTATCAGGTGTTGACCTGATCGTTGGGGCGAGAACTGGCAGCTTGAATTTATTGCTCTATTCAGTATTTCGCATAGGTTCCCCCACCAACAATATCGACTGGGAAACTTATCAAAACATCAGCAATAACCCCAAGGTAGCATGGGCGATTCCTATTTCATTAGGTGATTCCCATAAAGGCTATCGCGTGATGGGGACCACTGCTGACTATTTTAAATATTTTAGCTATGGCAGCAAACGCCAACTGAGCTTCACCAGAGGAAAACCCTTTGCAGAAGTCTTTGATGTTGTGCTGGGCTCACAGGTGGCAAAAAAATTAGGTCATTCATTGGGCGATGAGATTATTTTGGCCCATGGTCTCGGCAAAACCAGCTTCAGCCTTCATGACAACAGACCCTTTAAGGTAGTGGGCATTTTGGCGTCAACTGGAACGCCTGTCGACCAAGCCGTTCATGTGAGCTTACAAGGAATAGAAGCGATTCACAGGAACTGGCAACCCGGTGTACAGATGCTCGGCAGCTCATCAGCAGCTGAGCCGTTACAAAACCTCGAGCTCAAGCCCAAAAAAATCACTACTTTTATGCTGGGCTTAACCTCTCGAATGGCAACATTCCGCGTACAACGGGATATTAATAATTACCGCAAAGAACCTCTTTCTGCAATTCTCCCTGGCGTGGCCTTATCAGAGCTATGGCAAATGATGGGCTTATTAGAAAATATCTTGCGCCTTATCTCGGCCCTGATACTTATCTCGGCTTTCTTAGGACTAAGCGCGATGATGCTAACTTCTATCAAAGAGCGTGAGCGGGAAATACAGTTACTCAGAGTAATTGGCGCGCCGGCATTTTTTTTGTTTTTATTAATAGAACTGGAAGCATTATTAATTAGTTTTATGAGTATGCTACTGGGCACAGCGGGGCTGTATCTCAGTTTAATCATTACCCGCGACCTGCTATCCAGCAACTTTGGGTTGCATATCGGCTTAAATATTTTATCGCTTAACAATAGTTTTCTTTTGTTGTTGATAGCCGGCTCAACGATGATTGCTGCTGCCATTCCTGCATTGACTGTTTATAAAAGTGCGCATAGAGGTGGATGATCAGTAAATCCATTTTAATCCTGCAGGCCAAATCCACTCGCACTTCTACCACGTAGACTTGCTACCACGTAAACTTGCTACCAAGAACTACGCGGGAACAATTACACAATAATATTTGGCGATCCGCGGCTCATGCAGTATGGTTTCGGCACATCGCAACATCACAATAAAAACAGCAGATTGGGAGCACAGATGAAGTATCAGGGCCAAACCGAGTACGACCATAAAGGGCCTTCACCACGCCGTGGAGTATTACTGTGTAATTTAGGCACACCAGATGCGCCAAAAACCCCTGAACTGCGTCGCTATTTAAAAGAATTCCTTAGCGACCCACGTGTTGTCGAGGTTCCGCGCCTGCTGTGGTGGATGATCCTCAACCTGATTATTCTGCGTATTCGTCCGCGCCGTTCAGCCAAGCTCTACCAGACCGTCTGGTCTGAGGGTGGCTCTCCTCTATTAGTTCACAGCAAGGCACAGGTGGCTGGGGTTAAAAAAATACTCGATGAAAAATTTGATGACGATGTACCGGTCGTATTGGGTATGCGTTATGGCAACCCCTCTATGGAGTCGGCGATTGCTGAACTGACCGCGCAGAATGTTCGCGATATTACTGTGCTGCCCTTATATCCACAGTACTCTGGTGCAACCACTGGCTCTACCTTTGATGCAGTGGCAAAGACCTTTACCAAGACCCGCTGGGTTCCCGAGCTGCACTTTATTGGCAGCTATCACCAGACCCCGGCTTATATCAATGCGCTTTGCGCCAGTATTCAAGCCCATATTGATGAGCATGGAATGCCTGACAAATTAATGTTTTCCTACCATGGCACGCCTGAGCGCTACCTCCACAATGGCGACCCCTATCACTGCCTCTGCCACCAGACCACTCGATTGGTGCGCGAAAAGATGGGGCTTGATGAAGCTAAGATTATGACGACTTTCCAGTCGCGCTTTGGTCGTGAGCCCTGGTTACAGCCCTATACCGATAAGACTCTCGAAGCGATGCCCGGCGATGGTATAAAACATCTGGCGGTTATCTGCCCGGGTTTTTCATCGGATTGTCTTGAGACTATCGAAGAGATTGATGGTGAGGGTCGCGAGATTTTCACTGAACACGGCGGTGAGACTTTTCACTATATCCCTTGCCTGAATTCCCAGCCACTGCACCTTGAGGCACTGGCGGGGATTGTTAGCAAGTATCTCTAAGATGCTCTTTAGCCCCAGCACTCTTCAACGATGGTGCTCTTAACGTTAGCGATTTTTATCGATAGCGCTCTAGAGCACGCGCTTACCAAAGGCACTTTTAATCAGTGATATTGTGCGCTCGGCTGATACATTACCCTGATCCAAAAATGGGTTGAGCTCTACCACATCCATGGCGAGCATCTTTTGAGTATCCGCACAGTATTCCAGTAACAGGTGCGCTTCTCTAAAACTGACACCCCCAGGAACCAATGTGCCGGAACCCGGTATTACTGATGGATCGCAGCCATCAACATCAAAACTTAAATGAAAGCCGGCGGTGCCGTCGCAGACTACTTTCATAGCTTCGCGACTGATTCGCGCCATACCCAATTCATCAATATCGCGCATGGTGTAAGTTTTAATACCGGATTGATGAATTAATTCCCGCTCGCTGCTATCAATATCACGAATACCAATCAGCACCACATTTTCAGGCCGAACCTTTGGGCTAAAGTCCATAATGTTGGCCAAATCTGCATCGCCGTAACCGAGCAAATGAGCCAGCGGCATTCCGTGAATATTGCCGGAGGGTGAACTTTGAGGGGTATTAATATCGCCGTGAGCATCAAACCACAGCAGCCCGATTGACTGACTCTGATCTTGGTAATGAGCAGCAACACCGGCAACGCTACCCTGGGCAATAGAGTGATCACCGCCAATAATCAATGGGATATCACCAATAGCTAATGCATTGCGAGTCTGCTCTGCCAACGCTGTGCAGACTTGGAGTATTTCCGCTTTGTAGCGCATACATGATTCAAATTCACTACAGCTTTCCATAATCGGAACCGCGATATTTTTCTCAACGGCCAGCTGATAGCCAAGCGTCTGCAACTGTTCACCGAGGCCGGCAATCCGCAGCGCCGAGGGGCCGCCATCAGTTCCGCGCCGAGAAGCACCGAGATCAATCGGCACACCAATAATTTGAATCCGCGGCCTGTCGGCCTGAGGAGTAACTAACAAATCTGCCGAAGTCATTAGGCGACTCTTCGTATGGAAGATACAGCATGACCATTGGCAAGCATTGAATAGAGATTTTTGGGATCATCTATAGTGGGTACCAGTGAAATATCTTCACCCAAATTCAACTCCAGTGCCGCCTTGTACAAATAGCGCAGCATCGAAAAATCCTCCATAGCAAAGCCTACCGAGTCAAAGACTGTGACCTGCTCGGCGCTATCACGACCACTGGCATTGCCGGTCAGAACCTTCCAGAATTCGGTTACTGGGTGGTCGGCATCCAGCTGCTGAATATCCCCCTCAATTCGGGTTTGCGGTTCGTACTCAACAAAAATTTTGCCCCCACGCAGTATCTCGGGATGAATTTCAGTTTTACCCGGGCAGTCGCCGCCAATACCATTGATATGCATGCCCGGTTCGAGCATATCCGGGGTCAAAATAGTCGCACAGGCTTTGTCGGCAGTTACCGTGCTAACTATATCTGCACCTTTAACTGCAGCGGCGGTAGACGACGCGGTGATAACTTTAAGTTTGGGAAACAGTGCCAGATTGGCGACAAATTTCCTGATCGCTAAAGGATCAATATCGTAGGCGCGTACCTCAGTAATACCCAGCAGAGCATGGAAGGCTATGGCCTGAAATTCACTCTGACAACCACAGCCGATCATGGCCAGAACCTTTGATTCAGGTCGCGCCAGAGCGCGTGCGGCCATAGCAGAGGTGGCGGCTGTCCTAAACGCGGTGCTGATGGTTAATTCTGATAGCAACAGCGGATAGCCGGTGGCAACTTCTGCGAGAGCGCCAAATGCCATAACCGTAGAGAGACCTTGCTTGGTATTGCCGGGATGACCATTTACATATTTAAAAGCATATTGCTGATTGTCCGCGGTAGGCATCAGCTCAATAACACCAATATCACTGTGGCATGCAAGTCGGGCAGATTTATCAAATTGCTCCCAACGCTTAAAATCATGTTCAATAAATTGGCATAGCTCAGCGAGCAACTGCTCAATGCCGACCCTTTCGACCAATTTGGCCATGGTGTGCGTATCAATAAATCTAGTCATAGCCGGCGCTCCAGAATGCAGTTAAAAAAAGTTAGGAGAATAGTCTGTAGCTATCATTATTAGGGCTTGCATAGCTATAAAAAAGACACCAGAATGTAACTAATTGCATGCATAAATGACAAATTGAAAGGAATAAGTAGCAATATGATTAAATTAGATCAATTGGATAAGACGCTGATTTCAATTTTGCGCTCCGATGCCCGCACCCCGGTGGTGAAGCTGGCCAAGCAGTTAAATGTGTCGCGGGCTACCATACAAAATCGTATGCAATTGCTAGAGAGCCGCGGCATTATTTTAAATTACACGGTCAATTTGAAAAACAGTGCCAAAATAAATCCAATCAGGGCTTTTATGAGCATTGCCGTGGAGGGTAAAAAAGCTCCTGAGGTGATCAGAGAGCTAATGGGGATTCCGCAGATTGTGACCATTCACAATACCAACGGACGCTGGGATTTAATTGCTGATATTCGCACCGATAGCCTGGAATCGTTCAATGCCCTATTGGGTGAGGTACGGACCATTGATGGCGTCTCTTCAACGGAAACCAGTTTGTTATTAGACACTCTTAAGCGTTAACTGAAAGTCAGGCATTTAATGACAGGCATTAATGACAGCCAAAACGTATAATGCTTCCTTTGTAATGTATTAACTTTATCTGATTGAAAATTATGACTATTAAAAGCTATATGCAGGCTGTCGGCAGACAGGCACGCGAAGCGTCCAGAGTAATTGCTGCTGCTGACACATCCCTGAAAAATAAAGCCCTGTTAGCTATTGCTGACGCACTCAACAATGACCGCGATAATCTCTTGGCAGCCAATACTGTGGACATGGAAAATGGCCGCAATAATGGTTTGGACGCTGCCCTTCTCGACCGCCTGGAACTCAACCCTGAGCGTATCGACGGTATGATCGAGGGCTTGCAACAGGTTTCACAGCTACCCGACCCTATTGGTGAAATCACCGACCTGCAGGATCGCCCTAGCGGCATCAAACTCGGCAAGATGCGTGTTCCTCTGGGTGTGGTTGGCATCATTTATGAGTCGCGCCCCAATGTCACTATTGATGCGGCGAGTCTCTGTTTAAAATCTGGAAACGCGACTATTTTGCGCGGTGGCAGTGAGGCAATCGCTTCTAATCAGGCCATTGCAGCCTGTATTGGCCGCGGTTTACAAGCAGTTGGTCTTCCCGAGAATGTTGTTCAGGTGATTAATACCACCGACCGCGCTGCAGTGGGCGAGTTGATCACCATGCCTGAGTATGTGGATGTGATTGTGCCTCGCGGTGGCAAAGGTTTAATTGAGCGCATCAGCGCCGATGCCCGGGTGCCGGTTATCAAGCATTTGGATGGCAACTGCCATGTCTATATTGACGACGATGCCGATCTGCAAAAAGCCTTAGCAATTGCACTGAATGCCAAGACCCACAGATACGGTGTCTGCAATGCTATGGAATCTTTATTAGTCGCTAAGTCAGTTGCCGATGAGGTACTCCCTGAATTGGCTGCTCTGTACGCTGAAAAAGATGTCGAGCTGCGTGGCTGCGAAAAGACCTGTGCGATTATTCAGAGCGCCAACAAAGCCACTGAGCAAGATTGGTACGAAGAATATCTTGCGCCTATTCTGGCGATAAAAGTCGTTGCCGGTTTGGATCAGGCGATTGAACATATCAATCACTACAGCTCACAGCACACCGAATCTATTGTGACTGAAAACACCGCTCATGCTGAGCGCTTTATGCGTGAAGTCGACTCCAGTTCGGTAATGGTCAATGCCTCAACGAGGTTTGCCGATGGTTTTGAATATGGCCTGGGCGCCGAGATCGGCATTTCAACTGACAAAATTCACGCTCGCGGCCCAGTGGGTCTCGAGGGTCTAACCAGCCAGAAGTGGGTGGTTTATGGCAACGGGCAGATTCGTCAATAATATGTCGGTCGCTATTTTTGGGGGCACCTTTAATCCGGTTCACAATGGCCATCTGCGCATTGCCATAGAGCTTGCAGAACTGCTTGAGGTCGATAGTCTGCGGATGATTCCCTGTGCGTTACCAGCCCACCGCGAAGCACCCAGCGCCTCGCCAGAACAGCGTTTGCAGATGCTCACATTAGGCATTGGCGAGCAACCCCAGCTGATAGCCGATGATATTGAACTGTGCCGCGATGGGCCCAGTTACACCATTGATACTCTGCGGTTGATCAGACAGCAGATTGGCGACAGTACTCCCCTATACCTCTGTGTCGGCATGGATGTACTGAGTTCACTGGACAGTTGGCAGAACTGGCAGCAGCTGACCGATTATTGTCATCTGCTAGTATCTTCGCGACCCGGCTATCAAGTTCCACAGTCAGGGCCACTGGCTGAGTGGATAAAAGAGCGACTCTGTGACGACTTACCGGCACTAAAACAATCCAGCGCTGGTAGACTGCACCTTTGCAATCTGACCATGCTGGCGATTTCATCCACTGCAATACGCAATAAAATTAGCGCCGGAGCAAAGATCGACTATCTGACGCCGGCAGCAGTGGTTAACTATATTCAACAACAACACTTATACGAGTAATCTGTTTATATGACCCAATCACTAAAAGACATTGTTATCTCAGCGCTGGAAGAAGTTAAGGCGCAAAATATTACCTCACTGGACGTTCGTGAGTTGACCGGTGTGATGGACACTATGATTGTCGCCAGCGGTAATTCAAACCGTCAGGTGAAATCACTGGCAACCAATGTAGCGGTAGAAGGCAAGAAGGCTGGCTTCGACATTATCGGTGTTGAAGGCGACGACACATCCGAGTGGATTTTGGTCGATTTTGGCGATGTGATTGTGCACGTTATGCTGCCAGCAACACGGGCGTTTTATGATCTCGAGAAACTCTGGTCAGTGCGCCCCGGGGACTTCCCTGAGAATGGCGATGACGAGCAGAATCTGCTTGGCGACCTCACTTAAATCACCGTTAGTCTATGAAACTTAAACTGCTCGCCGTAGGAACGCGTATGCCCAGCTGGGTAGACGCTGGCTGTCACGAATACGGTAAACGCATGCCCCCGGAATTACGCATCGAGACCATCGAAATAGCGCTGGGGGCGCGAGGTAAAAATCAGCCCGCCAGCAAGGCTATTGAGAAAGAGAGTCAGGCGCTGTTGAAAGTTATAGGCGCACAGGACTTTGTGGTTGCGCTGGATGTAATCGGGCGCACCTTGAGCACAGAAAAGCTAGCGGCCAGTTTGGCCGACTGGCAGATGAATGGCCGCGATGTCTGTCTGATTATCGGCGGCCCGGATGGTCTTTCTAAGGAATGTTTAGCCCGCGCCGATATGCGCTGGTCGCTCTCCGACTTAACCCTGCCCCACCCACTGGTGCGCATAGTGTTAATGGAGCAGATGTATAGGGCATGGACAATCAATGCCAATCATCCCTATCATCGAAGTTAACAAGTAAAAAGCTAGCCGATAAAAAGTTAGCCGATTAATTCCGGCGGCTCGTAAAATGTAATACTACGAGCCCCTCCAAAGGGTAAAAAGAGACTATGAGGGATAGCGCAGCTTTTTCAGATCCGGCTCGCGAACGCATAATGTTCGCCCGCAGGCTGCTGGTCACTGCAGTGGTAACCCTACTACTTACCCTGGTGCTTATCGTTCGCTATTTCGACCTACAAATCTCCCGCTACGAAGATTTCGCCACCCAATCCAATAACAATCGCGTACTGGTTAGACCAGTCGCTCCCTCGCGTGGCCTAATCTATGACCGCAACAGCAAACTGATTGCCGACAATCGTCCTAGCTACAACTTGACTATAGTTCCCGAGCGCAGCCGCGACCTGGAAAAGCTCCTCGCCGACCTAGGCGATGTTATCAGTATCTCTGAGCGAGATATCAAACGCTTCCGTAAACGCTTGCAACAGCGCCGCCCCTACGAACAGACCAGCCTGCGTTTCAACCTCAGTGAAGAAGAGCGCGCCACCCTCGCGGTCAATGGCCACCGATTGGTAGGCGCGGAGACGTCGGCGCGTCTAAAACGCTTTTACCCGGACGGTCAACTGTTCGCCCATGTGGTGGGTTATGTGGGCCGCATCAACGAACGTGAGAGCCAAACTATTGAAACGGTTAAATACAGCGGCACCGATTCGATAGGTAAAATTGGTCTGGAAAAATTCTATGAGCAACAGCTTCTCGGTGAGGTTGGTAGTGAGCAGGTCGAGACCAATGCTCTGGGTCGGGTAACCCGCGTATTGGATAAAACCGGCTCTGTCTCTGGCGACAATCTGACCCTCCATATAGACAGCAACTTACAGAAAGTTGGCCTCGACGCTTTTAAAGACAAGCGCGGTGCGCTGGTTGCTATTGAAATAGAAACCGGTGGTGTGCTGGCAATGATCAGCGCGCCCAGTTATGACCCCAACCTCTTTGTTACCGGTATCAGCCAGAAAAATTACGATAACCTGCTCTACTCCAAAGATCGGCCCCTTTTTGATCGCGCTATTCGCGGCCAGTACCCACCCGGATCCACTATTAAGCCAATGTTTGGGCTTACCGCACTGCAACACCGAGTGGTGACGCCGAGTTACAAAATTAAAGACAACGGCTACTTCTATTTCAAAGGCATCGAAAGGCCATGGCGAGATCACAACTTTGCACGCGGCGGTCATGGCGACGGGGTTGATCTGGCTAAAGCGATTATCGAGTCCTGCAATATCTATTTTTATGGCCTCGGGGTTAAAACCGGTATAGATAGGCTTTCGGACTATGGCGGACAGTTTGGTCTCGGCTCGACCACAGGCATTGACCTCCCCGGCGAAAAACCAGGCATTATGCCCAGCAGAGCTTGGAAGAAAGGCTCTCGCGGCCAGAGTTGGTACAACGGTGACACCATTAACACCAGCATCGGCCAGGGCTTTATGCTCTCCACACCCTTGCAGCTGGCGGTTATGTCGGCACGAATTGCAAGTCGCGGCGAAGTGCGCACACCGCAGTTAGTAAAAGCGATCAATGGTATAGATCAACCCACTATCACCGCCGAAAAAGATATTAGCATCAGCGACCAACACTGGGACTATGTGCACAAAGCCATGCAAAATGTTGTTCACAGTGGCCGAGGTACCGCGCGGAGTATCAATAAAGGACTGACCTACAGAATTGCCGGAAAAACCGGCACTGCACAGGCCATTAGCATCGACGCCGAAGACAAATATGACAACACCAAGATCGCTAAACGGCAATGGGATCACGCTCTATTTATCGCCTTTGCACCGGCAGATGACCCCAAGATCGCGATTGGTTTAATTGTCGAAAATGGCGAGCACGGCGGTTCTGCAGCAGCACCTATTGCACGGGCGGTTTTCGATGCCTATATGCAATCAAACTCATCGACAGCTCTCGTCGAGCGGTAACCGACCATGCATAGAAATGATTTTGTCAGGCAACTTAACAGCCCCGGTGGCGATCGCAGGCCATCTCGTGTCATGCATATAGATATCCCCCTGTTACTTATTTTAATCGCACTCTGCAGCATTGGTCTGGCGGTGCTTTACAGTGCCAGTGCGGAAAGTATTTTTTATGTTAAACGTCAGGCAACCTTTATGGTGATTGGCCTGTTTTCAATGATTGTTATCGCCCAGTTTAAGCCACGTCTGTGGGAGCGCTGGTCAATTTTTATTTATCTCTGCGGTCTGTTATCGCTGGTCGCTGTGCTATTTTTCGGTGTCGGTGCGAAAGGTGCACAGCGTTGGTTGGATTTGGGGGTAACGCGATTCCAGCCCTCCGAATTGATGAAAATTGCTGTGCCAATGACCCTTGCATCCTATCTCAGCAAGCGTCATATACCACCGCGCTTCAAACATGTTTCTCTCGCCGTTATCGCAACCACAATCCCGGTCCTATTGGTCGCCAAACAGCCCGATTTGGGAACCTCATTAATTATTTTCTCCTCCGGTTTTTTCGCCCTATTTCTCGCCGGACTTGGCAAGCGATATCTGCTATCCACCGCTCTATTGGCGATGGCAGCCGTGCCGACCCTGTGGTTTTACGTGATGCTCGACTATCAGAAACAGCGGGTCTTAACCCTGCTGTCTCCGGAGCAGGACAAGTTGGGGGCTGGTTGGAATATCATGCAGTCAACTACGGCTATTGGCTCTGGGGGCTGGAGCGGCAAAGGCTGGACTCAGGGCACTCAGTCGCAACTTAATTTTCTGCCGGAGAGCCATACAGATTTTATTATTGCGGTACTGGCAGAGGAGTTTGGCCTAATCGGCGTGCTCGGTATGCTGGTGCTATATCTGCTGCTCATCGGACGCTGCATGATAATTTCTCTAAACGCCCAATCGATGTTTGGCCGAATAATGGCTGGCACTATAAGTCTGACATTTTTTGTCTATATTTTTGTCAATATGGGTATGGTTTCAGGTATCTTACCTGTAGTTGGAGCACCGCTGCCATTTATCAGTTATGGCGGCACAGCAATTGTGACTCTGTTTCTCGGATTTGGTATTCTGATGGCCATTAGCACTGAGCCGAAACGGATTTAGGAATAAAACTTTGAAAAAAAATCTCTACAAATATTTTGCAGCACCATTAATTGCTCTCTCGCTTCTGGCCGGCGGTTTTTCTTCCAGCAGCCATGCGGATTATTCAACGCACCCTGAAGTCGCGGTGTTTATCGACAAGATGGTCGAAGAACACCAGTTTAAACGCGAAGAGATTATCGGTTGGTTAAAGGTTGCAGAACATCAGACATCCATCGTTAAAGCGATGAGTCGACCTGCTGAAAAAGTGAAGCCCTGGTATGAATACCGCAAACATTTTATCTCGGAAGCGCGCATTAAAGGCGGCGTTAAATTCTGGCAGGAAAATAAAGAAACCTTGGAAAGAGCGCAGCGAGAGCTGGGTGTCGAGCCGGCGGTGATCGTCAGCATTATTGGTGTTGAAACCAACTATGGCAGCAATACCGGTAGCTATAAGGTCGTTGATGCCCTGGCAACACTGGCTTTTGACTACTACACCTATACCAATAAACGCGCCTCGCGAAAGCGCTTTTTCACCGCTGAACTGGAAAATCTGTTTCTGCTCGCCCGCGAGCAAAACCAAAACCCCATCGAACTTAAAGGCTCCTACGCCGGCGCTATGGGCCTAGGTCAGTTTATGCCCAGCAGCTACCGCAACTACGCCGTTGATTTTGACGATGATCAGTTTGCCGATATTTGGACAAACCCCACCGACGCCATTGGCAGTGTGGCAAATTACTTTTCCAAACATGGCTGGAGAGAAGGTGAGGCAGTCGCTATGCGTGCCAATATCAGCAGCGATCCCGCTGAAGACAGCTTAAATAAGCTCCATCGCCCCAAGGCCACGCTGGCAGAACTAAACAGCCAGGGTTATAAAATCATCGAGCAATTGCCCGCCGACACCAAGGCCTTGCCGATGCGCTTTGAGGCTAAATATGGCAATGAATACTGGCTGGGATTACATAATTTTTATGTGATTAGCCGTTATAACCCGCGCACCAAATACGCCATGGCGGTCTATCAATTGAGCGAACTGATTCGGGAGCGAAAATGTGCGCAGTCCACTGACTGTTAATTCGCTAACTGCAAGTAATTCAGCGATCTCAAACTATTCCCGCTGGGCCGTTTTTGCCCTCGTCCTTGCCAGCCTGTTTGGCTGCAGCTCGCAGCTGATGGTGGAAAAAGATGGTGCGGGAAAACGTATAGACACTAGCGCTATTCCCAACGCCACGCCCAAGCCTGAGCCGATTACCAAAGCTGGCAATAAAAGCCCCTACGAAGTCTTTGGGAAAACCTACTGGGTACTCCCTAGCAATAAAGGTTATCGCAAGACGGGGGAAGCCTCTTGGTACGGCACCAAGTTTCACGGCAGACTGACCTCAAACGGCGAAATTTATAATATGTATGGGATGACTGCCGCCCATAAAAGTCTGCCAATTCCCTCCTATGCCAGAGTTACTAACATCGAAAATGGTCGCTCGATTGTCGTCAGAATTAATGATCGCGGCCCGTTTCATGAAGAGCGCTTGATCGATCTCTCCTATGTGGGCGCCATGAAGCTCGGCTATGCGGATAAAGGGACTGCCAAAGTGCTAATCGAGGCCATAGATACAAGCCCTAAACCGAAAAGCACGGCACTTTCGACTGTAGCACTTCCGATAGTAGCACCATCGACAGTAGCCACTCAGCCAATAGCTCCTCAGCCATTAGCCCCTCAACCAGAGACAGCTAAAACAGAACCCGCCGTCACCGGCCAGTATCTGCAAGTGGGCGCATTTACTGATATGGCCACCGCACAACAGCTTCAAAACAAAATCCGCAGTCTAACCACGCAACCGATTGTTCTGCGCACTCAGGATAAGCTGCACAAACTATGGATTGGTCCAATTGTCGACAATATCGAGCTGTTAAGCATTAAAGCCATGCTCAAGAAGACGGCTAATCTAAACACTTTTTCAGTGACCCCCTAATCTGATCGACGAACACAAACCTATCCCTAGGTGATCGATAAAATTTAGCCGATTGTCTGCCATCTCGGGCGGACATTTTCTGTATTCCGGTGGTAAACTATCCTGCGTTTAAACTCACAACTAAATCGTGGTCTACTATGCTGTCAAATTGGCTGAAAAAATGGATTTTACCCTCTGCTTCCTCTGCCCTGCTCCTGCTGTGCATGTCTTCATCTCAGGCCCAACAACTTATTCCAGCTGCACCGGATCTGGCAGCAAAATCTTGGATACTGGTCGACGCTGAAACCGGTCATATCATTGTCGAGAGCAATGCCGATCTGCAGCTGCCTCCCGCCAGTCTGGTCAAGATGATGACCACCTATATAGTCTCCAACGAGATAGCTGAAGGGCGAGTTAAAAAAGATGATCAGGTGCTAATCAGCGACAACGCCTGGGAAAAAGGTGGCGCAAAAACTGATGGCTCAACCATGTTCCTCAGCCCGCGCACCAGAGTGCCTGTGATCGACTTGATGCGCGGCGTAATTATCCAGTCCGGAAATGATGCCTCGATCGCCTTGGCTGAACATATCAGCGGCGACGAAGATGCCTTCACCGACAGCATGAACCAGCAGGCTGCATTACTCGGCATGACCGGCACAGATTACTTTAATGCAACCGGCCTGCCCGCCGAGGGAATGGTTTCTACTGCGCGGGATCTGTCGATTCTGGCGCGCGCTATTATTAAAGAGCATCCCGAGCACTACAGCATCTACTCGGAAAAATATTTTAAGCACAACAATATTAATCAACCGAACAGAAATCGACTGCTGTGGCGCGACAGCAGCGTTGACGGCCTGAAAACTGGCCATACTGTAGAGGCTGGTTACTGCTTAGTGGCCTCCGCCAAACGCAAAAATATGCGCCTTATCTCGGTGGTTCTCGGCGCCACCAGTGATAAAACTAGAGCCAGTCAGTCACAGAAACTGCTGTCTTACGGCTTCCGTTATTTCAACACCAAAACGATCTATTCCGTTGGCGATATTATTAAAGAGAACGCCAAGGTTTGGTATGGCGAAGACGAGTTTCTCAATCTGACCATCAGCGACGATGTCACTCTGACATTGGCCCGCGGTGCAGAGAAGAAACTCGAAGCCAATATTCTTATTGATGAGCAGATTAAAGCACCGATTATTATCGGTCAGGAGCTGGGCCGACTGCAGGTCTCTCTGGAAGGCGAGATACTGGTCGACAGACCCTTGGTTGCTGTCAAAGCGGTTGAGCAATCAGGCTTATTTTCCCGCTTCGTCGACTGGATTGTGCTGTTTATTACCCAGCTATTATCTTAATTAAATGTCCTAATTAACTGTTTATAGAATTAATGATTAACCGAGCTATGCCTGTGAGTGAACAAGAAGCCCCAAAAATAGAATTTCCCTGCGAATATCCGATTAAGATATTGGGCGCCGCGCATCCGGAACTCCATGAACATGTACTCAGAGTTATGGACTTCCATGCAAAAGGCTTTGATCGCCAAAAAATTACTATTCGCGACAGCAGTAAAGGTAGCTGGCAATCCATCACTGTCGTTATCACCGCCACCGGCAAACCACAGCTCGAGCTGATCTTTGCCGAACTTAAAACTAGCTCTCGGGTAAAGATGGTGCTCTAACCATGTCCTCAAAAGACATACACCTCAGCACACCGCTAATCGTTCGCTATCTTGGCACACAGGACTACAGCGATATTTTTGCTCGCATGAAAGACTTTAATGAGCACCGCAAGCCGTCAACTAGCGACGAGATATGGATGCTCGAACACCATCCAGTTTTCACTCAGGGACAGGCTGGCAAAGAAGAATATATCCTTTTACCCGGCGATATTCCGGTGGTTAAAAGTGATCGCGGCGGTCATGTCACTTACCATGGGCCCGGTCAGATCACCGCCTATGTCCTGGTCGATCTAAAACGCTTAAAACTGGGTGTGCGGGATTTGGTAACCCTTATCGAACAGGCCTTGGTAGATACCCTGAAACACTGGCAGATCAGCGCGGCACCGCGTCGCGATGCACCGGGCGTCTACACTGATAATGGCGACAAGATCGCCTCTCTGGGTCTGCGTATTCGCAAGGGCTGTAGCTATCATGGATTAAACTTTAATGTTGCTATGGATCTTTCCCCCTGGCAGCGCATTAATCCTTGCGGTCTCGGCGTGGCAATGACTCAGGTTGCTGATCTAATTGACAGCTCGCCGAGTATTGAACAGGTAATGGAAAAATTGGCTGACAATTTAACGGCAGGACTCGGCTATAATGCACACCAAATTGGCTCTAGCAGCGCCATATTAAATTAAAGGAATCACATGTCTTCAGAATCTGTAACGCCACCACAACGCACCCGTCGCCTACAACAGGGCGAAAAGCTGCGCAGTGCCGACAAGGTCGAGCGGATTCCAGTCAAGGTTATTCCCACCACTGAGATTCAACGCAAACCCGAGTGGATGCGTATTCGCCTCTCTGCCTCACCCAAGGTGCAGCAGATTAAAAATATCCTTCGTGAACACAAAATGGCAACAGTGTGCGAAGAGGCGGCCTGCCCTAACCTGCATGAGTGTTTTAGCAACGGTACGGCGACATTTATGATTATGGGTGAGATCTGTACTCGACGCTGCCCATTCTGCGATGTCGGCCATGGCAAGCCAAACCCTCTGGATACTGATGAGCCGGCTAATCTGGCGAAAGCCATCCATGAGATGGGCTTGAGCTATGTGGTGATTACCTCGGTGGATCGCGATGATCTGCGCGATGGTGGTGCCCAGCATTTTGCCGACTGTATTCGCGAGGCAAAAATTCTTTCCCCTGACCTAAAAGTTGAGGTGCTAGTTCCAGACTTCCGCGGTCGTATGGCGCCTGCTCTGGAAATTCTTTCGGCAACTCCACCGGATGTTTTCAATCACAACATGGAGACTATTCCGCGTCTTTATCGCGAGGCGCGCCCGGGTGCCAACTATGAATGGTCTCTAAAGCTACTCAAAGATTACAAGGCACTCAATCCAACTGTACCGACTAAGTCTGGCCTGATGGTTGGCCTCGGCGAAACCAAGGATGAGTTATTGAGAACACTGGATGATCTTCGCGCTCACGATGTCGATATGTTAACTGTGGGTCAGTATTTGCAACCATCACCTAGCCACCTTGCGGTGGAGCGGTTTGTTCATCCGGATGAATTTGCCGAGTACACTGAATATGCTGAGAGCATTGGCTTTGTACAGGCAGCTTGCGGGCCATTGGTTCGCTCTAGCTACCATGCCGATAAGCAGGCGCGCGGCGAAGATATTAGCTAGTCCCTATCCTCAGTCCAGACTTCTCGTAAGGGCTCGCCAAAATCATCATAGATAACTTTTTTACGCCGGCGCTTGGTGGTCGGCTTAGGCGCTGCCTTGGCAGGCTTCTTTTTGCGGTTATCTATGGCAGAGACAACATCATTGATATAGGTTCTGGTTTGACGCGGCTGGTTGCTGACAAAAACCGACTTGGACCTAGGCTTATCCGCAGGCTCGCCCGTCTCTCCACAATCGTGCTTTTTAATCTCTCCGCCACGGGAGAGAAATTCTTCAGTTTTGCGCTGAATATCTCCACGGATTTTATTTTTACTTGCACGCTCAACCACAATAGAAAACCAATTTTTAATTCATTTACCAGTTTAACAGTGACGATCCGGCTTGCCCACTAGTGTTACAACTTATTGGAGATTTCAACATAGCAAAGGTTATGGCTTATCGAACAGATCAAGCTGAATCGCTCGGCCCGGTTCACCTTCATCGACAAACCGCACACCTATACCCAATAGCCGAACCGGTCGTGCACCGCGCTGCCAAGCCTGCTGACAAATATGCTCGAAACTCTTTAAGGGTAGACCTTTTTCAACAGCTCGCTCGAGAGTGGTAATCGAAAAATCATTAAATTTTATTTTTATAAACTGTTTGGTCACCAGGTAATCACTGTCGACTCTGCGCAAGCGACTGCGCAATTCCATCAGCAGTTCTGGCAACTTTTCGAGGCAGGCCTGCAGATCGGAGAGATCGCCTGAATAGGTATGCTCGACACTCAGAGACTTGCGTCTACTATTGGCATTGACCGGACGATTGTCGACACCGCGGCACAAATCATAGAGTCGCTTGCCAAACACGCCAAATTTAGTCACCAAATCGAGAAGTTCAAGGCGCTGGAGATCAGCACAAGTTTTAATGCCCAAGCGCAGCAACTTTTCATTGGTAACCTTACCCACTCCATTAATTCGCTTGACCGGAAGCTTCTCGATAAAACCGCCAATATTTTGCGGGGTAATCACAAACTGTCCATTGGGTTTATTGATATCGCTGGCGACCTTGGCGAGAAATTTATTCGGCGCAATTCCAGCCGAGACCGTCACCCCCACCTCAGCCTCAATCACCGCGCGGATCTCCTCGGCCATCAATGTGGCACTGCCACTGCACTGTTTGCAATCGGTGACATCCAGATAAGCTTCATCCAGTGACAGCGGTTCGACTTTATCGGTGTAGCGATAAAATATCTGGCGAATTTGTAATGAGACCTCACGATACTTAGCCATGGTGCCGGGAACAACCACCAGATCCGGGCACAGTTTTAGGGCCTGCCCAGTGGGCATAGCCGACCTGACTCCGTATTCACGGGCTTTATAATTGCAGGTGGCAATCACACCGCGGCGATCAGATTTTCCACCGATGGCAATTGGAAATGCACAGAGTGACGGATCATCACGCATTTCTACTGCGGCGTAGAAACAGTCGCAGTCCAAGTGAATGATCTTTCTCGATTCACTACTCTCAAGCATGGGTAAAGTCTTAACCTAGTTTAGGGTTGCGATAAGTAGATTATTCTTCAACCCAATAGGTATTGAGAATAAATCCGCCGATACAGGCAAAGCCTAACCAAAGTGCCAGACCCGCTGCGGGAACACTGAGCAATAACCATGCGCTACCGAGCATAATAAATAGCGTCACCAACGGAAGTTTAACTTTACTCGGCAGAGAATTGGAGGCTGCGGATTTATCGAAAACGACAACTGTCTGCAGCAGGGGAGCTGCGGCAATAATAGCCACGGCCACCCAGTGGGACTGCATATGGTAGGCGCCATAATAAGCACTGAGTAACAGCACCAGAAGATTTAAACTCTGATAGCAAACACCAAATAACACTTTCATCACTTTACTTATCCCCGCCCCGATTGCCTGTTATCGACTAGGACTTTTCAGCCTCAAATTGATGTTCAGTAACACGAACACCCCGACGCTTAGAGATTATTTCCGGCAACAGTAGCATTGCAGGTGTCAGCAGCAGCGTTAAAACCGTAGACAGCAACAGCCCATTAACAATTGCACTGGCCAGTGGCTGCCACCAAGAAGAGACCATACCGCCAGCTTCCAAACTGCGATTAATAATATCGACACTGTAGCCATTGGCCAGAGGAAGAAGTCCGACAATAGTGGTTACCGTCGTCAGCATCACCGGCCGGAACCGCGACTTAGCCGCTTTAAAGACAGCCTCTGCGGCCGTTAAGGCAATATCGTTGCGACGCACATAGTTGTAGGTATCGATCAGTACAATATTATTGTTCACCACGATACCCGCCAGAGCGACAATGCCCACACCGGTTAAGATAGTGCTAAATACTGCCTGAGACAGCATCAATCCTAGCAATACACCGGCGGTCGACATCACCACCGAGAACAGAATCAATAGGGCTTGATAGAAGCTGTTAAATTGCATCACCAGCATAATTAACATCAGTGACATCGCCAGAGAGAATGCGACACTGAGAAATTCTGCCGAGTCGGCCTGCTCTTCATTAGCACCGCGAAATTTAATCTTGATCGAGTCGTCGACATCCTGAGTACTCAACCAATTGGCAATCTCTGTGGTCTGGCTGTCCGAGAGATAGCCATCTTCGCTATTGGCCATAATGAAAACGGTTTCGACCATATCAAAGCGCTGGATAGCATCGACACGGGGCTTGGCAATTCGCTGGGTAAAGCTACTAATAGCCACAGGCCCGGCACTGGTATTAACCCGCAGTTCATCAAGTGCAGCCAGCTGACGATTCTGCTCTGGGTAACGCAGACGAATCTCAAGTTCGTCGTCTGCATCATTGGGACGGTACTCGCCGATCATCACGCCATTGGTAACCATCTGCACCATCTGACCTATGCTGCCAACATTAACCCCCAGCATTGCCGCCTGAGAACGATCAACCGCCATCTCCCACTGAATGCCGGCTAGGGGCAAGGTATCTTCGATATCTCGCAAGCCGTCAACATTATTTTCAATCCACTGACGAATCTCAGCGGTCTTTTGATACATGGCGTAGCGGTCTGTAGAGGAAAGCTGAATTTGAATATCCTTACCCACCGGAGGACCGGCTTCAACTTCCTTACCGGTCACATAAATACCTGGCATATCTTTTGTGCGCTGACGAATCTCGGCAAATATTTCTAGGCTGCCTCGCGCCCTTTCAGAGCGGGGATAGAGCTCTACCAAAAATGAACTGATCTTGTCTCGACTGGCGCCCCTTTCGAGCACAAGGGAGTTGTTGCCACTAAAGCCGTAAAGCTGCTGAATACCCTCGATAGAACTGATTTTCTCCTCAACCTCAGCGGTAATTTTTCTGCGCTCTTCGACAGAGAGATTGCCCAGCGCGCGGACATTGACAATGCCGTAGCGATTCTCAATATCGGCAAAAAATGCCTGCCCGGCACCCAACTTTCCGTAACTGAAAAAGATTCCGAGAAGGAAAAGTACTGCCAAACAGGTCGAGATTGCCGGTCTGGCAATAATAGGCACCAACAGTTTCAGATAAAAATCTAAAAGCGGTTGAAAAAGGGTTTTTGCAGACTCTTCTGACTTATGATTTTCAGGCAAACTCTTGCCCGCCCCGCGCCGACGAGAAATGACTACTCCCAATGTAGGCGCAAAGATCAGTGCGTAGGTGAGAGACCAAGCCAATACCGAGAACACAGTTATTGGCAGATACGACATGAATTCACCGGCAACCCCGGGCCAAAACAGCAGTGGCAAAAAGGCAGCCAGTGTTGTGCCAGTCGAGGCAATCACTGGTACCGCCATACGCTGGACAGCAACCACATAAGCCTCGCGGCTAGAGAGCCCTTCCGCAGCTTTGGTATTGGCAAACTCAACAACAACGATGGCACCATCAATCAACATACCCAGAGACAGCAGCAGACCGAACATAACCATAAAATTGAAGCTGAAGCCGAGCATATTAACGACGATCATCGAGCCCAGTAGACAAAATGGAATACCAAACCCCACCAGCAGACCTGAGCGAACACCAAGTGTAGCCACCACTAAGACCAAGACTAAACTCATGGCGGTGAGTATATTTCCCTGCAGTTCGCTAACCATCGACTGGGCGTACTCGGAACTGTCAAAAATATAATCAATTTCTATTTGTTGCGAAAACTGCCCCTCGGCATCGCCAATCGCCTTGCGCACAGCCTCAACAGTTTCGATGGAATTCGCCTTTAGACGCTTGCGAACATCAATGGCGATGGTCTTTTTGCCATTGATGGTGCTAAAGCCGACCGGATCTTTAAAGGTTCGTCGCACCTCGGCTACATCGCCCAAGGTGATAACGCCCTCAGCGGTAAACCGCACCGGCAAGTTGCGAATATCTTCAGTGCTTTCTATCAGGGCGGGAATCTTGATGCCAAAGCGCCCAGAAGCTGCATCCATCTCACCGGCGGGAATCAACAAATTATTGGTTCTTACCGATCTCAGTAGTTCATCGGCGGTAATGTTGTACTGCTCAAGCCGGTAGGGATCCAATACCGCCTCGACGACCTCGTCGCGATGACCGGACATATCGGCTTTGAGTACATCGGGCAGTATTTCGAGTTGACGCTGAAAGTACTTTGCCGTGGTGTAAAGTTCGCGCTCGGAAATATTTTCACCGGAAAAAGTGACTACTACCGTGGGTTCAGGGCTGGGGCTCAATTCATTAACAATTGGCTCTTTGGTCTCTTGGGGAAACTCCGCTTTGGCGCGATCGACCGCTTCGCGTACCTCAGCGACCACGGCGCCGATATCTTCACTGATATCAAACTCGGCCAAAATATACACCGCACCTTCTCTGGCCGTGGCATTGATCTCATCGAGACCGTCCAATGTCTTGAGCTCTTTTTCAACAGGGCGAATCAACAGACGGGCACCATCTTCTGGCGATATACCGTCGTGCCTGACCATAATCAGCACAACCGGCAGCGTAACATTAGGATTCACTTCCACCGGCATGGCCACTCGGGCCATGGTGCCAGCAAAAAGAATCAACAACATAATTGATAGAGTCGCTCTGGAGTGGTCGATAATACGGTTGAGAAAATTCATTTAAATATTTTTCCCGCTCACAGGCTGTCAGGGCTGATGCTTAATAGCTCAGGGTTGTTTAAGAGCTCAGGGCTATTTAAGGGCTCAGGGCTGTTACTGAAAGAAACAGTCACCTGCTCCCCTTCGGCCACATAGTTTTGCCCCAGGGTTACCAGCGCCACTTGATCCGGAAGCCCAGCTACCCAGACACCATCACTGTTCTCGCCGACAGTATTAATGCTTAGAGTACTGATAACGCCCTGTTCACTAACAGCTCGAACAGCGAGGCGTCCTTGATCATCAAGTAGCATAAGGCTCGCCGAGATCAGATGGGCCGCAATCGGCTGGCTGTCTATCTGCAGGCGACCCGACATGCCAGCGAGAAATTTTAGCTGCGGGTTTTCAACCTTCGCCTCCACTCGGTAGCTGCGGGTAACAGCATCTGCCTGATGAGAGAGATAAGTCATTTTTCCATTGAGGTTATCACCATTAACCAATGTAACTCTGGCATCACTGCCAAGAGAAACCTTACTGATTTCACTCTCAGTGATAACCGCAGAGATTTTTAATGGATTCAGTTCAACTATCTGTGCACAGAGCTGACCGGGCTGCACAAAGTCCCCTATTTCAACTGGCCGGCTTTCAACGATCCCATCAAAGGGGGCTTTAATTGATAAGTTTTGCAGATCCAGACCGCTGCGCTCAAAAGTAACTCGCGCCGCCTCAAGTTTAGTTTTGGCCTGGGCGATAGCCAGCTCCGACTGATAACCACTCTGTTTGAGTTTTAGCGCACCATTGAATTCGATTTTAGCCTGAGCAAGCGCCGCTGTTGCATGTTCAATTCTCTGGGCACGGTCTTCCGCATCTATTTTGCACAGGGTATCGCCAGCCACAACCTTTGCGCCCTCTTTCACTGGCACGGCAATAATGCGACCGCCGATCTGGGCTTTAACATCAACCACACGATTGGCTTCAGTTTTTGCACGCAGTGATAGTTGGGGTCTGAACTGCTGAACCTGTTGCCAAGTTGCTTCGATAGAGGTTAAGTCAGCATCAACAGCTGCTTTATCAGCATTGCCATCCGTTGCTGGAGAGAGAAGTAAGCCACTGGCTAACCAGAGAAAAATTGCCACAGCAAGTATTAATGAAACGCGCACATTCTTATTCAAAGCTACCATCCAATTTTTTATGCATCATTTGATTACGATTTTTATATCTCGTCAGTTTACTTGTAGCCGTAATTTAATGTCGAAATATAAATTTTTCCTCAAGCCTAAAGACTACCGTCATAGAATTAAAAGTAGTGCACTTGGTAAGGTTTTTCAGCTGAAATAGAACTTATATTCTCGGGAACTGTTAGAGATCCCCCTAGCTCAACTGTGATGCTACCGACAAAATATAACCACAAAAGGTGCACTGCTTGGCATTTTATAACACTCAGCTTGAACTGATAATTGCCATGATGACAATGGGGTCAAACAAAGTCTGTTAGGAAGACAAATAAAGGACTAGGGACAATGGTTAAGGATAATTTAGAAAAGAGACTATTTGCTAGAAGGTCAAACAAGGGACGTTCATACTTTACTGGCCTAGTAATCACCGTCGCGGTGCTAATTTCCTGCACGGTAAAAGCCGAGCTGATACTCAACGGTAGTACCGTCTACTCGGATCTGGGCAGAGATCAATTTGTGGCGGCACTGTACACAGAAACCGTCCACAACAACCCTCAGGTCATTGAGACCCTGGACAGTGAAAAACGCATGGAAGTGCGCATTCTCAACAACTACTCCAAAAGACGCTGGATCAATCTGTGGATGCAGAGTATTTCGATCAACAACAGCCGTGAAAACTTTTCTGATTCGGCTGAAGAGTTAATCGCACTGATGCAGGCCGCTAAATCAGCACCGCAAAAAGGCGATATATTGGAATATCTATTCTCACCTCAGAGCGGCACTTCTATGCGCTTTAATGGCACTGAGTTAATTTCTGATCTTTCCGGCGAAGTCTTTGGTCTACTTTTACGCACCTGGATTGGCGCGATCCCTCCCAGCACCAGCTTTAAGGAAGAACTGCTCGGTAATCAGCGCAATCAGCAAGCCCGCGATCTGCTGGAAAACCTGACACCCGATAAACAGCGAATTGCTCTGGCCGCATCATGGATTGTTGCAGAGCCTGTTGAACAAGAGGCTTCTAAACAAGAGGTTTTTAAACAAAAGGCTAAACCAATAGCTGCTCCAGTTGCAGTTCCAACTACAGCGCCAAAGCCAATACAAACAGCAGCCTTAAACAAAGAGCCAGTAAAAAAGCTGCTACCAGTCTCTATTCTCGAAGCTAAAACCGCTCCCCCAGAGAAACTCTCTGTAAGCGAAGACGCTGCATCCGTTCAAGTTGCTGCCAATGAAAACAGTATTTCTGATCAGTCCATATCTGAAATTACCGACAATCAAGCCGCTGAAGAACCTGAGGAAGAGATTGATTTTAATGTAATTGAAGCTCTGGCTCAGAGAGACTACACACCGCTGGTGGTACAGAAAATTTATCAGAATATTTCCTATCCCAGTCGAGCAGTATCGAAAAATCAGCAGGGTACAGTTCGTGTCGCTATCAAGATTGCCCGATCTGGAGAGCTGCAAAGTGCTCTGACAACGCAGGAATCGAAGCATAGCAGTCTTAATAGGGCCGCTTTAAAAGCCGTTGAAAAAGCGGCTCCATTCCCGACGCTTCCAGAGGAGATAACTGCGGATTCATTTGAATTAAGTATCCCGATCACCTTCCGACTGCAGTGATCAGCAGATAAGCTTAATACTCAGGCGGTGCAGCCCGAATGCACCGCCTTTTTTATGGGTGACGGGTTCCTTAAAAGACCCACTGGTCAATTTTTCAGCAAGTCGTTATAATGCGCGGCCAAATATTGCAATGCACTCTCGCACCTAACTCACACAAAACTCTGACGGATTTAAAATCATGAGCTTCAACGACATTCCGGCCGGTAAAGACCTGCCCAACGATATTAATGTGATTATCGAAATTCCAGCTAATCATGACCCAATCAAATACGAAGTTGATAAAGATAGCGATGCTATTTTTGTTGACCGTTTTGTTGCCACTCCAATGTTCTACCCAGCTAACTACGGCTATGTTCCCCAGACTCTGTCAGAAGACGGCGATCCTCTGGATGTATTGGTAGTATCTCCTTACCCGGTAGTACCAGGCGCAGTTATCCGCAGCCGTGTTGTTGGTGTACTGAAAATGAGCGATGAATCAGGTATCGACGCAAAGCTTCTTGCTGTTCCACACACTAAGCTGACCAAGATCTATGATCATGTTCAAGAGATCTCTGATCTGCCTGAGCTGCTGCTTAACCAAATCGTTCACTACTTTGAAAACTACAAGGCTCTTGAGCCAGGTAAGTGGGTAAAAGTTGACGGTTGGGAAGATGCTGAATCTGCACGCGCTGAAGTAATTTCATCTCGTGAGCGCTATCTGGCTGAGTAATCTCTAGCCGCTAGCATTAAAAAAACCCAGCAGTTGCTGGGTTTTTTTATACCTGTTACTTTTTCCAAGTAAAATGCTATTTAAGTACAAAGCTACCTAAGTAAAACACTGCCCAGAATACTTATGCCTCTTCAAGTTCCTTGAATAACACGTCACCATTTAAGCCTTGCTTGCGCAGTACATCTCGCAGGCGGCGCAGCGCATCAACCTGAATCTGTCGCACCCGCTCGCGAGTCAAGCCGATCTCACGGCCTACCTGCTCAAGGGTCTCTTCCTGATGGTGTAATAGACCAAAGCGCCTGACTAATACTTCCCGCTGTTTCTCGGGAAGCTGGGCTAGCCACTCGTTGAGGGCCGCTGACAAATTTTCACCCTCTATCTGCCGCTCTGGACTGAAAGAACTACCCGCAGAAATAGTCTCAACAAGACTTTTTTCATTCTCTGCAACCGGAATATCAATGGATGAAATCCGCTCACTGAGGCTGAGAATTTTCAAAACGTCGGCAACAGGTTTGTCGACCTCCTCAGCAATTTCTTCAGGTGTGGGTGCATGATCAAGACGCTGAGCCAACTTTCGAGAGGCTCGCACATACACATTGAGTTCTTTGACGACGTGGACCGGCAGTCGAATGGTGCGAGTTTGATTCATCAACGCCCGCTCGATGGTCTGACGAATCCACCAGGTGGCGTAAGTTGAGAAACGATAACCCAGTTCTGGATCAAATTTCTCTACGGCTCGCATTAATCCAATGTTGCCCTCTTCAATTAAATCGAGCAATTCAAGTCCACGATTAACATAGCGACGCGCGATTTTAACCACTAATCGCAGGTTGCTTTCAATCATTCGCTTGCGTGCTGATTCATCGCCCTTGAGAAATTTCCGGGCATAGAAGACTTCTTCTTTGGCCGTAAGTAACGGCGCGTAACCAATTTCTTTGAGATATAAACTGGTTGCATCAATAACTTGATGGCTAACTTCCGATGAGTCTGGCTGACTATCGGCTGACCCTACCTGCTTTTCCGCAGTAAACGCTTGATCCCTCACGTTCGCATCCCCTTTGAATGTTTCTCCATGTTCAAAGTCACCAATCTAGTGACCTATCCAGAACCGTACCTCTTCCTTTTTTACAACTACTTCTACTACTTTCTCCAATACTACACCCATTAATCAGATATAGATAATTTTTCTTTGTGTTTATTTCAAATACGTTACCGGGTTAATGGGATAACCATCTTTACGTATCTCAAAATACAGTGTTCCATTAGCCCCTAAACGGGAAATTATTTCCATCTGTTTAACGCTTTGGCCCTCTTTTACCATAATCTGTTCATTGTGGGCGTAAGCACTTAACAAAATTTCACTGTGCTTAATAATAACCAACTTGCCATAGCCGCGTAATCCCTCTCCTGAGTAGACCACCACGCCTGGCCCTGCCGAGCGCACAGCAGAGCGGCTGACCGCCTTTATTTTGACACCTTTGCGAAGCTTTTTTGGATTGTAGGACTCTACAACCTTACCCCTAACCGGCCATTGCCAGCGCCAGTTGCTGGCATGCACCACAGCGGCAGTCGATGTTTTTTTAACAACGGCTTTTTTAACAACAGGTTTTTTTACTTGAACAGAGCTCTGGCGGTTAACTGTGGTGGAAGGTTTAGGCTGTCGGGGCACTGTATTGACCGTTTTCGCCGACCGCGCACTGATTTTGCTGGTATCCAATGACAGCAGCTGACCGCGATTAATGAAAAAGGGCTCTCGAATGCCATTGGCGCGGGCTAATTTTCGGAAATCTAAGTCGTAGCGCCAAGCGATTGAATAGAGTGTTTCCCCAGGTTCAACCTGATGGACCAATATGCGCTTTGACGGCGGTTGCTCGCGACTGCTAACCGGCGCTGGATGATTGTTACTGTAAGAGCTGCACCCGCTGATGACCAGAGTCATCAAAATTGCGATAGGAAGCATTGTCGAGGGCGCTATATACAACACACTAGTTTACCTAGAAATTCAATTTAAAGAGTTTTGTCCTGACGGGAGCCGACATATTCTAAACCGAGCACCAAAATCAAGCCAAACACCATGGCAGACAAACTCAGTATTGTCTGCGGATCTTCTCCGACCAACTGCAAAAACTCACCGGGCCAAAGATTTTGTGACGACAGCACTATAGTCTTACCTGAATGGCTGAGCATCGAATCAATGACCTGCTTCCAGGGCCAGATAATATTTAAACTGCCGACCAAAAAACCACACATGGTGGCTATCACCGCGACTTCATAGTGGGCCAGCAACCAAGAGAGTAACCGGCTAAAAAACATCAACCCGAGAATTCCACCCAGCCCAAAGACCAGCAGAATATCAATCTGAAAGCCAGCAATAGCCCCTATAAATACCGGGTAAAGACCCAGCAATACTAAAATAAATGAACCTGAAATACCCGGTAAGATCATCGCACAAAGGGCGATACTCCCGGCAAAAAACATCGTGGTATGGGTGCCTTCAAACTGCACCGCTGGGGCCACAGAGATTCCCCAGGCCGCGGCGATACCCATGGCAAACAGCAGGCCATCTCGCCAGTGACCAAAGGGGTGCATTCGCAGTAGATAAATCACTGAGCCGACAATAAGTCCGACAAAGAACGACCACAGTGGCAGTGGATGCTCGGCGAGTAAAAACTGCATTAGCACCGCCAGAGAAAACAGGCTGGTAAGAACACCGCTCAGTAATACGGCGAGAAAATTTCCATTGATATGCCGCCAGGCTGCTGCCAAACCCTGAGATTTCAAAACCTTTAAGGCCTGTATATTAAGGGACTTAATGCTGTCGATAAGTTCGATATAGATACCGCTGACAAAAGCAATAGTGCCCCCGGATACACCGGGAACAACGTCGGCGGCGCCCATGGCAATGCCCTTTGAGAAAAGTAGTAAATTCTGTTTAAGGCTGCGCATGGTTACTCCGGAAATTTCTTGTTATATTTTTTAGGCTGTTGAGACTAACGCGCCAAACCACCTAAAAGTGGGACAAACTTGACCTGCTCAACAATCTCTTCTTCAAACTCTGTTGTGTCACCGACCCTGCGCAAGACACGCAGATCCTGAACATCGCCGACACCGACAGGAATGACTAATATGCCATTCGGTGCCAGCTGATGGAGCAACTCGTCCGGTACCGCCTGAGGTGCTGCCGTGGCAATAATTCCGTCGTAGGGGGCATGCTTCTGCCAGCCAAAGCTGCCGTCGGAAAGTTCGGCGGTGATATTGCGCAGGCCCAATTTACGAAAGCGTTCTTTAGCCTTAGCTAACAGCGGTTCGATACGCTCTACCGAGTACACACGCTCGACCAGTTGCGCCAGTATGGTTGCCTGAAAACCAGATCCGGTGCCGATTTCAAGAACCTTTTTGAGGGGCCCTTCGGCGAGTAAAATCTCGGTCATCCTGGCGACGATATAGGGCTGTGAAAGTGTTTGAGAAAAGCCGATCGGCAGTGCTGTATCTTCGTAGGCGCGATGGGAGAGCGCTTCGTCGAGAAAGATATGCCGCGGGGTAACACGGAAAACATCGAGGATTCGCTGATTGCTAATACCCTGATCTTTTAAGCGCTGAATCAGCCGCTCTCGCGTGCGCTGCGATGTCATACCTATGCCGGCTAGTTCACTTGAGTTCACGCAATATCCTCTATTCCCAATAGCCTGTAGAAAAGCCAGACCAAAATTCATTTACTGATAAAAATTTGCTTTTATTCGGCTGTTTAAACAGCCGCGCTGAAGCCAGTTAATATATCACAGGGCTTGAATCTCAGGGCGGAATAATTCAGCGATCTCGCGCAAAACAACAGTCGCGTAGCCCCCTGCAGACAGACCGAAAGATAATTCCAGCTGATCCGCACCCAGCCGTTGCCAGTACAGAGAGTCAGGCATCAAAACCGTGGCGCGGCGCTCTTGCTTAAGGCCCGCATGCTCAAGGGCATAACACCAGCTCTGCCAGTCTGCCAGTATCTCCTGCTCAAGCTTTTCCAGATCACCACCAGCGGCTGAACGGCCACGTCCCCACAGCGGTGCACAGGGTTGGGCCTCAAACTCCATCGGGGTGGACCAACTGCCGCGGCGAATTCGCTCGGCGACAACCAGGTTGTATAACCATGAACGCGCTGCCGATAAAATCATGCCAGTGCCGCGACGGTTACCCTTGAGTTGATCGCGCTCAATCAATGTCTGGGCCTGCACCAAATTGCCACCGCCATGGCCAAAACGCTGCTCACCAAAATAATTTGGAACGCCCTCAAGGCCGATTTTGTGTAGCCGCGCTTCGATCTCTGCATAGTGATCTTCAAGGGCGCTAAACTCCCTGAGAACCAGCCGAAATTGATTGCCGCTGTGCATACCACGACGCAGTTTTTTATTGTGGCGTGTCATAGCAAGTATTTCAAAATCATCGTGCTGCAACTGATCGAGGGTTATTTCGCGACCGGGAAGGTAGAGGCTAAACCACTGGGTGGTCACCGCAAAACGATCTTTAAGACCACAGAAACTGACGTCGTTGCGTTTAATACCGGCCAATTTTGAGAGCAGCCCGGCGACCCATTGAGTATTTTGGTCACGCTTTTTAATATGTAAAAAAAGATGTTCGCCTTCACCACTGGGCTCAAAGCCTAAAACCTCATCGACAATAAAGTCTTCGGGTTGACTGCGGTATACGGCGCGACCAAACGACGTTGGAAACAGTCGCGGTAAGCTCTGAAAGTCGAATTCTTGAGGTTTAATAATATTTTCTCTGAGGGTTATTTGGCGACTAGCAAAACCACTGCATGACAGGAAATGCCTTCTTTGCGACCGACAAAACCGAGTTTTTCGGTGGTAGTCGCTTTGACATTGAGCTGATCCAGTTGGCAGCCTATATCCGCAGAGAGATTATCGCGCATGGCATCCAGATGGGGCATCATTTTCGGCTGTTCGGCAACAATAGTGATATCTGCATTACCCAACTTGTAACCTTGCTCATCCATTATTCGCACTATATGTGTCAGTAACAGACGGCTGTTTGCTCCCTGCCACCGCTGATCTGTATCGGGGAAATGCTGACCTATATCACCCAGTGCCAAGGCGCCGAGAATGGCGTCGATTAAGGCATGAATTAATACATCACCATCGGAGTGGGCAATAAAACTCTGATGATAGGGAATAGAGACCCCACCCAGTATCAGCTTATCGCCGTCGCCAAATGCATGGACATCGTAACCATGGCCTATTCGCATTGTTCAGTCTCCTGATAACCCATAATCGCCTGGGCAATAATAAGATCTTCGCGATGGGTAATTTTAATATTGTCGCGACGACCTTCAATAATCATCGCCTGTTCGCCGATATATTCAATCGCTGAGGCTTCATCGGTAGGTACCTGCTGATCTTTCAGCATGGTCTCAAGCGCTTTGACCAGTAGACCGTAGCGAAACATCTGCGGGGTCTGGGCGCCGCGATAATCACTGCGGTCGAGGGTCTTTTCAATAGTACTCTGGGAGGCTTTTTTGTTAGCTGTTGTCTTTATAAGTGCTATTTTTTTAAGCGTATCACTGATCGGGGTGGCGAGAATGCCGCCCACGGTATGTCCCTCTAGCCGCTCAATCAGCTGTTTAATATCTGCGCTGGTGATGCAGGGCCGAGCCATATCATGGACCAGAACCCAGTCATCGCTGGCAGCCATATCACTTAACGCCTGCAGGCCGTTTAAAACTGAATAAACGCGCTCTGCGCCGCCGGCAATAAGCTCAACTCGCGGATCTTTAACCGCAGAAACCTGCGCCCAATGCTTATCACTGGTATCACAGGGAACAACAATTTTTTGCAGATTGGGGATGTCTAACAGGCGGCAAAGAGTATGGTCTGCGACCAGTTTGTCGCCAATGCTGTGGAATTGTTTGGCTATCTCCGCACCAAATCTTTGGCCCGTTCCAGCTGCTGGAACTATAACCCAGTAGTTGGCGGCGCTCACGGGTTGCTGCCCTTACTCGACGAACCGGGTGGGTTTTTATCAATCACCAGATAGAAGGTTTCACCCTGCTTGATCATACCCAGATCAGCGCGAGCTTTTTCTTCAATGGCATTGAGATTGGTCTTGAGACTTTCGACATTGGTGGCGATCAGGGCGTTGCGGTCACGCAGCGCCTGATTTTCATGTTCCTGTGCTGCGATCTGCCGGTTTAGCTCGGCGCGATGGGCGAGACTGCCCTCTCCAACCCACAATCGAAATTGCAGGCCAGCGAGAAGAACAGCCAATATAACCAATAACCAACGCATAGATATACTCTATTCGCTTTTCCGAGGTTTGCACATAATCCTGCCCGCCAAATCCACCGGACTTATTGTGCTCTAATTAAGTAGGCGCTTTTATTTTTGCGCTTTAAATTCAGCCAGGCCTCGGTACTTTGCCTGCTCGCCCAATTCAGCTTCGATACGCAGCAGTCTGTTGTACTTGGCAACACGGTCTGAACGACAGAGTGAACCGGTTTTAATCTGGCCCGCTGCAGTTGCGACGGCAAGATCGGCAATCGTAGTATCTTCTGTTTCACCTGAACGGTGTGAGATCACTGCGGTGTAACCTGCTTCTTTAGCCATGGCAATTGCGTCGAGGGTTTCTGACAATGTGCCAATCTGGTTAAATTTAATCAGGATAGAGTTGCCCACACCCAGTTCAATACCGCGACTTAAAATGCTGGTATTGGTGACAAACAGATCGTCACCCACCAATTGAATTTTGTCACCGAGCTTTTCAGTCTGGTACTTCCAACCATCCCAGTCAGACTCGTCAAGGCCGTCTTCAATTGAGATAATTGGGTAGATTTCACAGAGCTCAGCCAGATAATCACTAAATCCTTCCGAGCTGAACACAACGCCTTCGCCTGAAAGATTGTAATGACCATCTTTGTAGAATTCTGATGCTGCACAATCCAGCGCCAGAGTTACATCGGTACCCAGCCCGTAACCAGCAGCTTCAACCGCCTGCTTTATCACCGCCAGAGCTTCGGCATTCGAAGCGAGGTTGGGTGCAAAACCACCCTCGTCACCCACTGCAGTATTCAGTCCTTTACTACCTAAAACTTTCTTTAGCTGGTGGAATATCTCGGCGCCAACCTGAAGCGCTTCAGAAAAGCTTTTCGCGCCTACCGGCTGAACCATAAATTCCTGAATGTCGACATTGTTGTCGGCATGCTCACCACCATTGATAATATTCATCATCGGCACAGGCATGCTGTACTGACCAGAGGTACCATTCAAATTGGCGATATGCGCGTAGAGGGGAATACCCTGATCCTGAGCTGCCGCTTTCGCCGCCGCCAGTGATACAGCCAGAATAGCGTTGGCACCCAGTGTTGCTTTGTTTTCGGTGCCATCAGCATCGATCATCATTTTGTCTAAAAGACGCTGTTCAGCCGCATTCTGGCCGACCAGCAAAGTCTTGATGGTGGTATTGATATTATTGACTGCGGTCAGCACACCTTTACCTAGGTAGCGGCTCTTGTCACCATCTCTTAACTCTAGTGCTTCGCGAGACCCTGTTGAGGCGCCAGATGGAGCACAGGCAGTTCCAACAATGCCGTTCTCTAGAATTACATCTGCCTGCACAGTGGGGTTGCCACGAGAGTCTAAGATTTCAAAAGCTTGAATATCAACAATGTTACTCATTTACTAATTTCTCCAATAAATTTTTAATAGTGACTGTAATTAAAATGATTACTTCAAATAAAGCGCTTATATTTTTTACTCAAATTCTTCTCAAAAAAGACCTAGCAGATAATTTTTGCAGATCTTTTCTCTAGACTATTCCCAAATCGGCCTGAGACTTAATCAAGTCATCAAAGGCTTTCATCTGTGCCAGGAAAGGCTCTAGTTTATCCAGCGGCAATGCGCTGGGGCCGTCACAACGGGCCTTTTGCGGATTCGGGTGTGCCTCTAAAAACAGACCACCAATACCCACGGCAATACCCGCTCGACCCAGTTCGGCAACCTGATGACGACGACCGCCAGAAGCTGCGCCCAAGGGGTCGCGACACTGCAGTGCGTGGGTGACATCAAAGATTATCGGCAGGCCGCCGCTGACTTCTTTCATCGTGCGAAAGCCGAGCATATCGACAACTAGATTGTCGTAACCCATGCAGGTGCCGCGCTCGCAGAGCATTATCTGTTCGTTGCCGCACTCGCGAAATTTATCCACTATATTGCCCATCTGACCCGGACTTAAAAACTGCGGCTTTTTAACATTGATCACTGCGCCAGTCTCAGCCATAGCCTTAACCAGATCGGTCTGCCGCGCCAAAAATGCCGGCAGCTGAATCACATCACAGACTTCAGCAACTGGTTGCGCCTGATCTATCTCGTGAACATCCGTTATCAATGGAATATTAAAGGTACTTTTAATCTCTTGAAAGATCTTCAGTCCCTCGTCAATACCGGGCCCGCGAAACGAGTGGATTGATGAGCGATTGGCCTTATCAAACGAAGCCTTAAAGATATAGGGTATGCCGAGTTTTTCAGTAACGGTGACATAGGCCTCGGCAATCTGCATCGCCATATCTCGAGATTCAAGAACATTCATACCGCCGAAAAGAGCCATCGGCGCGTCGTTGCTAACATTGATGTCAGCCACTTTTATAGCGGTTGCCTTCACTTCGGTGACTCCTGCATGTCCATTTTTCGTGCCTGATAATCCATTGCCGCGACAACAAAGCCCTTAAAGACTGGGTGACCATCTCGCGGAGTGGAATTAAATTCAGGGTGGAATTGGCTGGCAAAGAACCAGGGATGATTTGGCAGCTCTATGGTTTCTACCAGAGTCTTATCGTGGGATAGACCACCAATCACCAGGCCAGCTTCTTTAAGGGTTGGCAACATGTTGTTGTTGACCTCAAAACGATGTCTGTGACGCTCTTTAATCTGATCGGCAGCATAAATATCTTTCGCCATTGAGCCTGGCAGCAGATGGCAAACCTGAGAACCGAGGCGCATAGTGCCACCCAGATCCGAGTCTTCAGTGCGCAGCTCTTTCTTACCCTCGGCATCAATCCACTCAGCAATAAGCCCAACCACCGGATTAGCGGTATCTGGATCAAATTCAGTGCTGTTTGCATCGGCGAGACCACAGACATTGCGCGCATATTCAATAATCGCAACCTGCATACCCAGACAGATGCCCAGATAGGGAATATTATTTTCCCGCGCGGCTTTAACCGCATATATTTTGCCTTCGGTACCTCTGGTGCCAAATCCACCTGGCACTAGAATGGCGTCGGCGCCATCAAGCAGTGAATGATCCTGCTCCAACAGCTCTGAATCGATATAGCGAATTTTAACTTTGGTCTTCTTGTGAATACCGGCGTGAATTAAAGCCTCAGTCACTGACTTATAGGCATCCAGCAGTTCCATATATTTGCCAACCATCGCAACGACCACCTGACCCTCGGCATTCATATGACTGTCGACAACAAAATCCCACTCACTCAAATCCGCCACAGGTCGATCCATACCGAAACGGTCAAGCACAAATTGGTCTAGGCCCCACTCGTGAAGCATTCGCGGAATCTGGTAGATAGACTGAGCATCAATTACCGGAATAACCGCTCGCGCTTCTACGTTGGTAAACAGGGATATTTTCTGGCGCTGACTCTCGTCGATGGCAACCTCGGAGCGACACAGCAACACATCAGGCTGCAAGCCGATAGAGCGCATTTCTTTAACCGAGTGCTGAGTTGGCTTGGTCTTAGTTTCGCCCGCCGAAGCAATATAGGGCACCAGTGTCAGGTGCAACAACAGCGCTCGCTGATGGCCGAGTTCAACTTTAAGCTGGCGAACCGCTTCGAGAAATGGCTGCGATTCAATATCGCCCACAGTGCCGCCAATCTCAACGACGGCGATATCTGCATCACCGGCTCCAGCATAGACTCGGCGTTTGATCTCATCAGTAAGATGCGGGATCACCTGCACCGTACCACCCAGATAGTCACCGCGACGTTCGCGACGAAGAATAGTTTCGTATATCTGACCACTGGTAAAGTTGTTGTTTTTGGTCATCTTAGAGCGCAGGAAGCGCTCGTAATGGCCAAGATCCAAATCCGTCTCTGCACCGTCTTCAGTCACGTAAACTTCACCGTGCTGATAGGGACTCATGGTGCCGGGATCGACATTCAGATAGGGGTCGAGCTTAAGGATGGTGACGTTTAGCCCTCGAGATTCAAGAATAGCCGCCAGCGAAGCCGCTGAAATGCCTTTTCCCAAAGAAGAGACCACACCACCAGTAACAAAAATAAAACGTGTCATAGAGACCCTGTAAAATCACGATCCTGTAACTCTTTAAGCAATGAACCTAAATTCACCTTTTAAGGGAGTCGAATCGAAAAAAATTGTAATTGTGAAAGGCTTGTTTGACCGTGAAAACGGTCGAGACCCACCCTACCCAAGATGGGAGAGTAGATTAACAGAAAGGGTCGGAGGATTCTAGAGAGAGTTTGTCTGCCAAGTGATTTTTAAGCCCTCTTCATCAGCGCCACATTGCCAGCCCTGACAAACCCACAAATCACCCACGGCGACTAGCTGCTCATCGATATAAAAAAGCGGGATTCGCTCTCTCCACCAAGGTTCAAGGGCATATTCCTGAAGTAATTTTTTCAGACTGTTGGAGCGATCTCTGCCGGCCGGCTGGCAGCGCTCACCGCCCTGACGAAAGCGCAGGGTCAACTCACTGCCATTATCAATTCGCAGACCGTCGCCACGAACCTTTTGCGCACTCAGCCGAGTGCCATCCGGTAACACCAATGACTCATTGGCATGCCAAAACAAACACGTATCATCGGCCATTTTTGCTTGCCCGCTAAGATTTAGCAAATACAGCCTATCGCGGTAGCGGCAGAACTGGATATTGCCGCGCACTACCTTTGGACCACTATCTTCTCGCGCGCTTACCAGAGAGTTTAAAACCTCATCGACAAGGTTCGGACCAAGGGCGGCAAGGCGATAAAAAGTCGGCCAGTATCGCAGTAAGTTTCTCTGCCGCAGCGACTCGAGCTGATTAAATGCTGGCAGTGACAGCGACAAACCAGCGCGTTCGGGTCTAACATCCAAATCTTCCAGATCAGTCCATGCAACAGATTCAGCCAGCTGATCCGCCTCACCACTGTGCTCGGCGCTGAGACTAATTCCCTTGATATAGTCGGGCCAGCGCTCAGCCAACGCCGGAACAACACGATGGCGCAGATAGTTTCGATCAAACTGCTCTTGCTGGTTGCTCTCATCTTCGATCCAACGCAGCTGCTTTTTCGCCGCCCAACCCTCCAAGGCAACTTTAGGCCAGTCCAATAATGGCCTTAACAACTTACCAGAACCCAATAGGCGTTCCACAGGAATGCCGGCCAAACCTTTGGGGCCAGATCCGCGCAACATTCTAAACAGCACCGTCTCAACCTGATCATCGCCATGATGGCCGAGCAGTAAAATACCTCCCTCAACAATCAACTTTTCAAACACCTTATAGCGAGCATCGCGAGCAGCGGACTCAAGACCACCGCCCACCTCAACCACCACAACCGATTCACTGTGCAAATGAACACCCAGTGAGCGGCACAATTCAGCGCTATGCTGTTGCCAGTGATCTGCATTCGGCGACAGACCATGATTGATATGCACTGCGGTAATTTTCTCGGCAGCCACTACTTCGCAGGCCAGATTCAGCAAAACCGCAGAATCGAGACCGCCACTCAGGCCGACTAAAATCTGTGGCGCGCTGTCGAGTTGCTGCTGCCAATTGGCAAAGGCTGCGCTAGCACTTAGCTCGCGCTTTAATTTGACTACTGGCCTGCTCAAGATTGCGACTCTTGCTGTTGCAACTGTTCAGACTGATATCGTTGAAACTGATTGCGGGTTAGTAGATTGCAGTTTTCAGTTGCTGGATCGAAGGTTATCAATACATCCCCTCGACTCAATTGACCCCGTACATGATCAATCTTATCTTCCAGACTGACTTCATAGGAGCCATAGTCGGTACCCTCTCGAAGAATAAATTCTTCGATAACAGCACGCAGCACCTCGGCGCTCAATCTCTCAGCGGGGATTTCAATCACTTAATTTACCTTTGTGGCTATAAAGCTTATTCAAAATAACAATCATGCTCACAGCTATGATCTTCATAAGTATGACGTGCATAATAGTGCCATAATCATTTGCAGTTAAGACCAGGAGTCAAAAATGAGCAATTATTTAGTATTAACCATTATTTCCGACGATCGCGCCGGCATCGTCGAACAGGTCGCCCAAACCATTAGTAACCATGGTGGCAACTGGATGGAGAGCAGTATGGCGCGACTGGCAGGTAAATTTGCCGGCATTCTGATGGTTGAGGTGGACGGCGCTGCACAGCATTTACTGGAGGCGGATTTAGCCGCACTAAGTACTCAGGGCATTAAAATCACTGTCGAGAATAGTGGTCCACAGACTGATGATGAGGCACATATCAGCTGCCTGGAAATTGTTGCCAACGACCGCTCGGGGATTGTCGGCGAGATATCCTCTCTGCTGGCCAACCATAAGGTCAGCCTAGTCTCTCTGGAAACCTTCTGTGAAAGTGCCCCTATGTCTGCAGGCATGATGTTCTATGCCCACGCCTACACCCAGCTGCCCCCAGGAATGTCTGAAGAGCAACTGACCAAGCTGTTGGAGAGCCTCTCCGACGACCTGATGGTGGAGGTTATAGAGGCGTAAGCCGACTCTAATTCGCTATGCTTGATATTGTTCTCTACCAACCAGAAATTCCACCGAACACCGGTAATATTATTCGCCTCTGCGCCAATACTGGTTTTCGTCTGCATTTAATTGAGCCTCTCGGATTTGATCTCGACGATAAAAAATTGCGTCGTGCCGGGTTGGACTACCGGGAGTTTCAGTCACTGAAAGTTCATGCCAACTGGGAAGCCTATCTCAGCAGCTGCCAGCCGAAAAATATCTATGCACTGAGCACCAAAGGGACTGCCTGCTATTCATCGGTCAACTTTGAGCCCGGCGATGCGCTGCTGTTTGGCCCTGAAACCCGCGGCCTGCCAGAAGATATTCGCAACGGGGTGGGCAGCGGTAATGTTCTGCGCCTGCCGATGCACAGGGATAGCCGCAGCCTTAATCTGTCGAATACCGTATCGATTGTCACCTACGAAGCCTGGCGACAATTGGGCTTTTCTGGCGGCAGCTAAACCTCACAGGTATTATGTACGTACTAAATTTACTCGCTAAATTTACAGGCTAAAACAGCATTCAACCTTCAGCTTGAGAATCCTTATTGATGACAGTAAAAATTGGCTTATTTTATGGCAGCTCAACCTGCTACACCGAGATGGCGGGCGAAAAGATTTGCGAGCAGATCAATAGCAATTTTAATGACCACAGTGTCAGCCTGCACAATATTGCCGATGTCGCTCTCAGCCAGATGACGGATTACGACTACCTGATCCTCGGCATACCCACTTGGGATTATGGCGAGCTGCAAGAAGATTGGGAGACTCACTGGGATCAACTCGACCTTATTGATTTCTCTGGCAAGCAAGTCGCGGTCTACGGACTCGGCGATCAGATCGGCTACCCGGAATGGTTTCAAGACGCACTCGGCTACCTCTGGGCCAAGGTTAAAAATCAAGGTGCCACTATGGTCGGCGCGTGGCCCAATAACGGCTACGAGTTTGAAGAGTCAAAAGCCCTGACCGAAGACAAGAAGTTCTTTGTTGGCCTGCCTCTGGACGATGAAAATCAACTTGAGTTAACCGATGAATTTATCGCCCGCTGGTGTACACAGGTTATCGCTGAGTTTGGCGCTGGCAAATGAGTGAATATCAAGCGAATGAGTAGCGACCGGTTAACCGAACTGCCTTGGTATCTGCCAAAACAGCCCGTGCAAATAACAACCAGAGAGATCGCAATTATCGGTGCGGGCATCGCTGGCTGCACCCTGGCTGTGGCGCTAAAACGTCGTGGCTTTAAGGTCACGGTTATCGACCGCCACCCCCAGGCTGGCGCAGAGGCCTCGGGGAATTCTCAGGGCATTGTCTACCCAAAATTATCGCCACGGGATGATATTTTACCGCGGGTCAATCTCGCCGCAATACAGTTTTGCAGGGACTACTACCAACCCTTTTGGGATCGCGGGCTGGGAAAACAATGCGGCATTCTGGTGGTACCGGAAAGCGCCAAAAAGGTCGCTGACTTTGCCCAGATTAGCCAGCGCTTTGCCGAGCGGCCAGATATAGTTCAATCCGTCGACAATACACAGCTCTGCACATTGGCAGGTATTCCACTGCAGGCAAAAACTGCCCTTTATTTTCCACAGCTCGGCTGGCTTCCTCCGGCGGTGATCTGCCAGCAACTTCTGCAGACCAATAGTATCCCCTTACTACAGGCCGATATTGATCGACTGAATCACGACGAGAGCAACAACAGCTGGCGTTTAAAAGATGCCAGCGGGCGATGCCTTTTAAACAGTGAATCGGTAGTAATCGCCAATGCGTTTGACTGTAAAAAGTTTGTTCAGAGCGAGTTTTTACCACTGCGGAAAATACGCGGCCAGATCACCCAGCTACCCTGTACTGCCGAGAGCAAACAGTTGCAAACGGTTATCTGTGGTGAGGGTTACTTCACCCCCGCGGAAGACGGCCTGCACAGCTGTGGAGCGACCTATAACAAAGATATTTTCACTAGCGCGGTTCGCGATGAAGATCATCAGACCAATATCGATCAGATCAGCGCCACTGACCCGGGATTAGCCGCAGCAGTGGGCCAGCCCAGCATTAAAACCCTGACTGGGCGCGCCAATTTCCGCTGTACCACCGCCGATTATCTGCCAATTGCAGGCGCGCTACCCAATGTGCCGGAGATGCTTAAGGACTACGCAATTCTGCGTCGAGACGCAAAAACCGTAGTGGCCACCCGCGGCAGCTATCTGCCCAATCTCTATGTCAATTGCGGCATGGGGTCGCGAGGTTTAAGTTACGCGCCGCTAACTGCCGAGATTTTGGCCGCGCAGATCGCGGGTGAAACACCGCCGCTGGAACAACAATTACTCAACGCCATGAATCCAGCACGCTTTATTATTCGCGATTTAAAAAGAAAACGACTCTAAATAAAAGCGCATTTAAAACACTATTCTTAGACATTACCCGTTTTAAAGTGCACTGCCCCCATGGCGGGCTATATAGCTAGCGGTAACTGTATCCATAGTGACAATATGGTTAACCAACCACTCCGGAAAACCCTCAGCAATATACCGTTCAAGCCGGGCAACTGCCTGCAGATTATGCTCAGCCTGCCAGTATTTGTACTCAGTGTTCATAATGGCCAAAAATTGCTGATGGGCCTGCTGATGTTTTAACCGTGCCGGAAACCGATACTCTTTCATATACTTTTCTTCGAGATAAAAGTGATTGAGCGTATCCGCATGCAGCTGATCTAACTGCCGATCTATGCTTTTCTCAACCGCTTTTAGATCCGTTTTTGCAGCCACTAAAAGGCGCTTAAGTTCATCGGCATCATCAAATGCTTTTCTGTGTTCAGCATTCATAAATTCAAGGTCTACCTGAGGTGTACAATCGAAATCAGTCATGGTTTTCCCCTCTATTCACGCTTTTCTCTAGATTACTCCAATTTAATCCCGCTAACAGATTTATTATCCACCGCTGTTGATAGCAATCAATGCGGGTGAGCAGTTAATATACGCTTTAATAGTGGGGGCTTTATTTACCCCACCATCGGCTTTACAACGAGCATTTAACCCTACAAGAATCGCTATCTATGAAATATATTGGAGCCCATGTCAGTGCCGCAGGTGGCATTGAAAATGCACCACTTAATGCCCACAAAATCGGCGCGACGGCCTTTGCCTTCTTCACCAAGAATCAGCGCCAGTGGCAGGCTAAGCCACTTAGCCAGGCAAGTATTGAAGCGTTCAGGGAAAACTGCGCAATCTACAACTTCGCCCCGGAACAAATTCTTCCACACGACAGCTATTTGATCAATCTTGGTCATCCAGAACAGGAAGGGCTGGAAAAATCACGGCATGCCTTTTTGGATGAGCTACAGCGCTGTGAACAGTTGGGGCTTAAATATCTTAACTTTCACCCCGGCAGTCATCTGCGGAAAATTTCTGAGCAGGACTGTATTAAAAAAATCAGCGAATCAATTAATCTGGCTCTGGATGCCACTACCGGAGTTACTGCGGTCATCGAAAATACCGCCGGTCAGGGGAGCAACCTCGGCTTTAGCTTTGAACAGTTGGCAGCAATGATCGACGGCGTTGAAGATAAAACCCGCGTCGGCATCTGCTATGACACCTGCCACGCCTTTGCCGCAGGTTACGATATGCGCAGCACTGATGGCTGCGAAAAGGTATTTGCCGATTTCGAGAGCACGGTGGGCTTTGAGTATCTCTGCGGCATGCATCTCAATGATTCACGCTCGGAATTTTCCAGTAGAGTCGATCGCCATCACAGCCTCGGGCTAGGCAATTTGGGCATGAATGTTTTTCAATTTATTATGCAGGATAAAAGGTTTGACGGTATTCCGCTGGTACTAGAAACCATCGACCCCTCTATCTGGGCCGATGAAATAAATCTATTGCGCAGTTTTCAGACGGCGGTTTGAACTAATTGTCCCGGGACTCATGGGCCGCCAACAAGCCGCGTCGATAAATATCGGCGCTGGCACTGCTATCACCAACCTTCTCCAGCACTTCGGCCAGTGAAATATAGGCCTGAGTCGATGGCTGCAGGGCAACCGCCGCAGACAAATAATCCCGCGCCTTCCCCCAAAAACTCAGCCGCTGGCAGATAAGCCCGAGTGCCAACAACAGGGCCGGATCGTCGCGATGTTTCTGCAACCATTTTTCACCCTGCATCAACTGTTTTTCCGGTGTGGTCGATTGCAGTTCACCGAACTGTCTCACCAGCAGTGGATGCCACTGATGATTAAGCGCCTTAACCAACAGCATCTGCTGTTTTTCTTGCGCGCCAACTCTGCACAGGCTATCGGCATAGACCGCGATAACCTGAGGGTTTTTATGTAATTTTTTCGGCATGTAATACCAAATATCTTCCAGCAACGCCTTTTGTTCGCTGACCGGAAGCTCGGCATCGGGCCGGTATTCATCGAGCAAACTGCAGTAGACATCCAGTTCAAGATTGGCCAGAGCATCGCCGCCAACCACCCTGTAGTGCTTGAGGTCACGGAGTAATTTCTGCAGTGGACCCCAGTCCTCAGCCATATAACAGGCATCAGCGAGAAGCCTTAACAGGCCGCGATCAGTGGGAGTTTTGCTGTGCATCCCGCGGAGAATCTGCAATGCTTCTGAAGGCTTTTCTTCGAGTAACAGCAACTCAGCCAGTGCTTTATCGGCTGCAAAACTGCCCTTGGGATAGGTTGCTTTTAAACGCTTTAATAACTGTCGAGCCTGCTCGATTTGATTGTTGTCAGCAGCAGCTCGTGCGGCGAAGAGTAAATTGACCACCGGCATTGCCGACTTATCCGCTGCCTGGGACAAGAGCTTTTCTGCCTGCTGCCAATCGTCATCGGCAAACAGTAACAGCCCCTCGGCAGTCTGGTTAATTTTGCGGACGCTGCGGCGATTTTGCCACCACAACCGAAACCCTCCAGCACCCGCTATCCAGCGCCAAGTCAGCAGTATCCACAGCAATAGAGCGGTGGCGGACAGATAAATCAACAGCCCAGTCCAGGCACTCATCTCGATACTGAAGTCTGCAAAACTCAGCAAGATATAACCACTGCCCCGCTGTAAAACCCATACCAGACCAGCACCGATCAACAGCGACAGCATCAACAGAATCAGTAACTTTCTCACTCCTGTGGCTCCCGGTCAGTGATGCGACTCTGACGGAGATTAAGCATTGTCTGAACCGCCGCTATAGAGCCTGAAATATCTGGCAGTCGCTGTATCACCGGACGCTCACCAAGTATCGTTAAACGCTCAATCAACGTCTCGCTCTGAGTGTTTAGCTGAAAATAACGGGCTAACAGGGCGGCGGTTTTTTCGAGGCTAGAACGGTAAATGATTTGCTCTTCTTTAAGCAGAGCGCTCTGAGCTTGCTCGAGTAACAGATAAATATTGTTCTGAATAATAGACTGCTCATCAGCGGTCAGGAGGGGCTCGATGGGCTGTTGGCGTTTTTGCACCACAATCAGCTGGCCAAGTTTTTGGCTAAAGCGCTCAAAGCTATCCAGTAGAGATGGCGCCTGGGTATTTTCTACATCAACTGGATTTGCTGCCTGTGTTTGATTGACTGGTTCAATAATCGTCAGCGCCTCAATCGCCGCCGAGATAGCTTCTAACTCAAGAAAGATGCCCTCGCGGTCAATCTTGCTGGTCATTCTCAGTGCCGCTATATCTTCAGCCAGCGCTCGGCGCACCGGCAACAATTCAGGGTCGTTCAACTGAACAAAAATATTATCGACATTCTCAAGTATCGCCAGAGGGTTCTCGATACTGCGCTCAACCTGTAACCGCTGATTGGCAAGGCGAATTAAATAGGCTGCCTCAGAGAGTAACCAATCGCCTCTGCTGGCGGTGCCCAGCTGTAATATTCGCTCTGCCTGAGAATTTAATCGCAATTTTACCGAGTAGAGCTGATCCTCTAATTGGCCCATTAACTGAGACTGTTGCTGAAGGGACTGTTGGCTCAACTGTTTCTGTTGCTGTCCCTGTAGCTTAAGCTTGAGCTCTAGGGCTGCCATATCGGCCTGCAAGCTGTCTGATGCCCCTGCCCTGCTGTCTATTTGAGTTTTCCATTCAGTCCAACCTAGCCAACCGGCAACCGCCAGTGCGCCAATTAAGATCAGCGCCAGCAGGGTTTTTATCCAGGGAAAACCTTTTGACGATTTTTTTCCGGCATTTTTAGAAGGGGCTTTTTGAGTGGCTGCCTTTTTGGCCGCCGTGGCATCTGCTGCAGAAACTTTGTCAGCTGCCGCTTTCACGTTTGGTTTAACCGCTGCTTTTGCGCCTGGCTGTTGATCGTTTGACTCACTGTTGTTTCCCGGAGCCTGCGTTGTTTTTTTATCCGTCACCCTTTTTCCTCTTGAATCAAAAGCTCTATTTATTAAAGAGTAGCCCGTGATGGGGTTTCTATGCAATAAATTGTCTTCACTGCCATTGCTTAAATGGCTATTTTAAATACCGGCATCCAAAGCTTTAGATACAGCCGCCAACATCGATTTTGGCAGTGCATTTTCAGCACTGATCACTCGTCGGTAACCTAGCTCTCTGGCTATGGCGGCAACTCGCTCACTGGGAACAACGACTGCAGCATTAACAAACAGCGTTCCCTCGGCCTCTCCCATTGCCTGAATTAATTCACCACTGTGGGCAACCAGACAATCGGCCTTCTGCTGCTGAGCTAGCGCTAGCTGCTGGCTATCGACAACCCGCTTGTAGAGTTCGCAGTATTCAACTCGCGCACCCCGTGCCGTTAAGGTCTCGGCGAGAATTTCACGGCCACCAACACCGCGAAAAATAATAACTCGCTGGTTTTCTAACTGCTGGAGTTGTTCTAGCTGTAAAAGCGCTTCGCTATTTTGTCGACCACGAGGACAGAGGGCATTGATATCAGCCTCTTTTAACCGCACAGCGGTGCTCTCGCCAACCGCAAAATATTCAATTCCGACAGGAAGCATCGGCCAGTATTTATCGATCCACTCGATCGCCAAATCAGCGGCATTGCCACTGACAAAGATAGCTTTATGAAAGTTATCGATATCGAGAATCTGGCGCTTTATTTGCTGGCTTTCTATCTCAGGGCTTTCGACGATAGGCTCAATCGCCATCACCGGTGTATGAGTTACTTGGGCGCCAGTATTTTCTAACATCGACAACAGCTGATCATCCTGCCGCTGCGGCCGAATCATCAATATATGCTTGGCGGCCAGGCTGTTTTTATCAGCGGATTCTGTCATCAGTCAGTTCCGTAAACCTCGGCGAGTATCGCCCCAGCACCAGCAGCCAGAAGGCGCTCGGCAAGCTCGATGCCGAGCTGTTCTGCGGAGTCTCTGGAACCGGTGATTTCATCTTCGAGAATCACCGATCCATCAACACTGCCAACCAGTGCGCGAACTCTTAAACTCTGGCTCTCTTCAAGCTCTGCAAAACAGGCTATAGGCACCTGACAGCCACCCTGCAGATGACGGTTAAGGGCGCGCTCGGCAGTCACTCGGGTATTGGTGTCTGAATGATTTAAGCCGGCTAAAAGGTCTAGGGTAGCTTGATCGTTATCTCGGCATTCAATACCTACTGCTCCCTGGCCGCCAGCAGGCAGGCACAGATCGGCGGGCAATCGAGAGGCAATTCGATGGTCCATTTCAAGTCGAATAAGACCCGCACTGGCGAGAATAATCGCATCATAGTCGCCATTATCCAGCTTGCTCAGTCGGGTATTCACATTGCCGCGCAGATCTTTAATTTTTAACTGAGGAAACTTAGCGCGTATCTGACACTGACGCCGCAGGCTGGAGGTGCCGACTACCGCGCCATCGGGAAGCTGTTCGAGATCTGCATATTGGTTTGAGACAAAGGCATCCAGGGGATCTTCGCGCTCACAGATAACCGCCAGCCCGAGACCGGGTGGAAACTCCATCGGCACATCTTTCATGGAATGTACGGCGATATCCGCGCGATTATCCAACATGGCGACTTCAAGTTCTTTTACAAACAGCCCCTTGCCGCCGACCTTGGCCAGTGGCGTATCCAACAGTACATCACCGCGGGTGGTCATGGCGACTAGCTGGACATTTAGATCGGGATTCTGCTCTTGAAGCCTGGCTTTAACAAACTCGGCCTGCCAGAGCGCCAGAGGGCTCTTTCGCGTAGCAATTCGGATAGTTTGAGACACTGAAATTCCATCGTTAGTAATTGACAAGAGCGCCATTATCGACGATTTTAAGGCTCTTGGGCAGCTCTAAAAAAGCTATTTTTACAGGGACAGAAAAAATCTCAAAGTTCTGGTAATAACTGGCGTAACTTGGACTCTAATCGCCGACTGACTAAGGGTTTAATACTAATATCGCGAACAGTCACCGACAGATGTCCATCAACAAACGAGAGCCCTTCAATAGCATCCCTTGCCACTAGAGCATTGCGATGAACACGCACAAATAGATGACCAAACTCTTCTTCAATCTCTTTTAATGTGTCCGACAACACGGCTTCGCTATCGGCAAGATAGGCAGTGACATATTTCTGCTCGGCCTGTAATAGCAAAATATCTTTAACCGGAATAAGGTCAATACCCTGATGCGTTCTACTGCAAAGATGGCGGCGCTGACTCTGTGGCCGGCGATCAATTTGCGCACGGGTCTTGCGAGTTGCACGCTCAATACCGGCGACCAGATCGGCATACTTAACAGGTTTTAATAGATAGGCGCAGGCTTGGGCATCAAAGGCTCGCAGGGCAAAATCATCAAAGGCTGTGCAAAAAATAACCGCTGGCGGCAAGGCCATTTTGGCAATAATTTTGGCGGCTTCGAGTCCATCCATTTCCGGCATGCGGATATCCATCAGCACTATGTCCGGGCAGTATTTTACGGAAAATTGAACTGCCTCAACCCCGTTACTGGCTTGACCAACAACCTGTATATCAGACATTTTTTGCAGATGCTGCCGCAGGCGAATCCTTGCCAGCGGCTCATCATCAACGATCAGTAGCTTGATCACATTTAACCCTCCGTTGGTTTAAATCGCATCCTTGTATGGTAATGATTTTGCTTTACAGTTTCCTGCAACTCCGCCTGTTTATTATAAAAAGCATCCAGACGATGGCGCAAATTATTCACCGCTATATTATGCCCTGAGGCTTTTTTAACGACCTGTTCAGAATCTCCTTGCAGGCTGTTAACAATATCAATACAGACCCATTCGCCCTGCTGATAAATTTTTATTTTTAAATATCCGCCCTTGAGCGCAGGTTGAATGCCATGAAATACCGCATTTTCAATTAGAGGCTGCAATATCAATGCGGGCACAGAAATCTTACTCAAGTCAGCGTCTATCTCCCAGTCGTATTGAAGACGCTCTTCAAGTCGGAGCTTTTCAATCTGCAAATATTTTTTACAGGCATCCACCTCTAACTGCAGGCTGACTCCCTCGGCATCATCATTTAGGGCGTAGCGAAATAAATCACAGAGGCTTTCCAGAGTCTGCTCCGCCTTATCCGGGTCAACCCTGATCAGGCTGGCGAGACTGTTCATGCTATTAAAGAGAAAGTGCGGGCGAATTTTCGACTGCAGGGCTTCTATGCGCGCCTCCTGCCCGGCTCTCTGCTGTTGGCGCAATCGGTGCTGCAAGTAGAACAGCCGCAATATCGCCCCTGCCGGGATCGCGGTAATAAGCACCGTATTGATAATCCACAGAATATTGAACTGCAATACTCCACTGAGTAAATAGTTACTCGACAGCTCGGTAATCACCGCACAGATTGCTGCCGCCAGCAGCACCAGCAGATAATTAATCAATGCGACTTGGCGCAGTGGCAGGTCGATAAGAAAACGGCGCCCCTGACATAAAAATATTGCGCTGAGCAATGCTATCCAGAATACCTCTAGGGCAACTTTGCCCAAAAACACAAAATCAAAGGCCGCAATGCCGGTGCGCATAAGGGTCATTAATACCGCCAACAGTCCGGCAATAACCAATAAACCCAACAATCCATGCCCGCGACAGAGGTCGGGAATAAAATAATCGTCTAATTGTGGCTGTTTTTCTTCTGAATCACTCATTCGAGTTATGGCTCATCCCTGTGATTAGCTATAATCCTAGTCGCGAAATAACAACCGAGCAAATAAGTCGAATGAGTCAATCAGAGAAAAACACTATGAATAAGCCATCAGCCCCGAAAACTAATCAGGCTTGGGGAGGCCGATTTAACGAACCGGTCGATGAGTTTGTCGCTCGCTTTACCGCATCTGTGAACTTTGATCAGCGCTTTTATCGTCAAGATATTCAAGGCTCAGTAGCCCATGCAAAAATGCTCTGTACAGCCAATGTACTGACCTCCGATGAGCGCGACCAGATTATTACTGGCTTGCAAGAGATCGAAGCGCAAATTGAAGCCGGCGAGTTTGTCTGGTCAGTGCCCCTTGAAGATGTACATATGAATATTGAAGCGGCGCTGACCGATAAAATCGGCATCGTCGGCAAAAAATTACATACCGGTCGCTCGCGCAATGATCAGGTAGCCACCGATATTAAGCTTTGGTTGCGCGATCAAATCGACCAGATTGCACCGCTTTTGACTCGATTGCAGACTGGCATGATTGAATTGGCGGCCAATGAAGCAAATACTATTATGCCCGGCTTTACTCATCTACAAACCGCACAGCCAGTGACCTTTGGTCATCATCTGCTGGCTTGGAATGAAATGCTTGAGCGCGACTACAGCCGCCTGCAAGACTGTCGTCAACGTCTTAACCAGAGCCCGCTCGGCGCCGCTGCGCTGGCTGGAACAACCTATCCAATTAATCGACAGTTTACCGCTGAGGCACTGTTTTTTGACAAGCCCACGGAAAACTCTCTGGACTCGGTCAGTGATCGTGATTTTGCCATTGAATTCTGTGCCTTTTCGAGCATCCTAATGACCCACCTCTCGCGCATGTCTGAAGAGTTGGTGCTGTGGACCTCGGCTCAGTTCCAGTTTATCAATCTACCCGATCGCTTCTGCACCGGCTCTTCGATTATGCCGCAGAAAAAGAACCCCGATGTGCCCGAGTTGGTGCGCGGTAAGACCGGTCGAGTTAATGGCCATTTGATCGCGCTGTTAACACTGATGAAGAGTCAGCCACTGGCTTACAACAAAGACAATCAGGAAGACAAAGAGCCGCTGTTTGACGCTGTTGATACCGTGAGTGACTGTTTGCGCGCCTTTGCCGATATGATTCCGGCGATTGAGTCGAGAAAAGAAGACATGTACGAAGCCGCCAGACGCGGCTTTTCCACAGCGACCGATCTGGCTGACTATCTGGTAGGTAAAGGTATTGCCTTTAGAGACTCCCATGAAATTGTTGGCAAGTCTGTGGCCTATGGTATTGCTGAAAATAAAGATCTTTCGGAAATGTCTCTGGAAGAATTACAGCAATTCTCCACTGAGATCAGCGCCGATGTTTTTGATGTGTTGACTCTGGAAGGGTCTGTGGCTGCCCGCGACCATCTCGGCGGCACGGCTCCAGCACAGGTTACCGCTGCAGCCCAGCGCGCGCTGGCAAAACTCGACGCGCGCTAGAACGCTTAAAACTCAAAGGTAATTGTCTCGCCTGCCTGAGCTTGGCAGGCATCGCTAAGCATGGCGGTCAGCGGTTCACCGCTGACCGTGTTGCACCACTGGTCACCGTCGAGTTTAAAGTGGAAGCCTCCTGATTTAGCTGCCAGCCATATTTCACTGACCGCCGATTGGCGGGAGAGAATAATCTGCGAACCATTGCCTTCGCAGGTTATGGTGAGCATGCCGGCACTATTTTCATAGTCAAAATCTCCGCCGCTGTCATCAATGCTCTCTTCAATTGAGAACATTAGCTCATCGACGATCTGATTAAATTGCGCTTCATTCATATTTTCGTACTCCACTAACTTTGTGCCGGCAGCTTATTGTCCATAACTTAGCGCCATACACTCAATTTCAAATTTACATTCAAACCCATGCTTCACTGCCCCTACTGTTGGTATTGATTGCCGCTGAGGCTATACTTGCCAACTTGTTTTAGCTAGGTCTATTCAGGGCAGGAATTATAAACTATGTACCGACAAATACTTCCAAAAATACTGCGAAAAATCACGCTATCTGGCGCCGCAGTCTTATTTGTTTTAGGCCTTTCTAGCTGTGGCAATAAGGGTGACCTTTACCTGCCTGAGGATACAGCGACAACCTATCGCACTTTACACACCAACACTGAACTCTGAGACATTATGCACAATGCCGTTACTTCCCAGAATGGGAACCTGTTTATTGAGGGCGTCGCTCTTGAAACCATCGCCAGTCAATATGGCACGCCGAGTTACGTCTACAGCAAAGCGGCTATAAGCAGTAATTTTCTCGCCTATCAGACCGCTCTTGCAGAAAAGGATCATCTGATTTGCTATGCGGTTAAGGCCAATTCAAATATTGCCGTATTGCAGACTCTGGCTGAACTTGGCGCCGGCTTCGACATTGTTTCCAGCGGCGAGTTGTCGAGGGTTCTGCGCGCCGGTGGCGATCCCGCCAAAGTGGTTTTTTCCGGTGTGGCCAAGACTGCCGACGAGATGCGCTATGCCCTTGAATTGGGTATTCACTGCTTTAATGTCGAATCTGAAGCTGAGCTTGAGTTGTTGAATAGCACAGCAGCTGCTATTAATTTGCCTGCTGCGGTCTCTCTGCGGGTCAATCCGGATGTGGATGCACAGACTCACCCCTATATTTCAACCGGCCTAAAAGAAAACAAGTTCGGCATTGATATTAACCTGGCCCCTCAGGTCTATCAGCGCGCAGCGCAGATGAGCCATATCAATATTGTCGGTGTCGATTGCCATATTGGTTCACAGCTTGTGGATATTGAGCCGTTTGTCGCTGCCCTCGAGCGCCTGTTGATGCTGGTTGATCAGTTAGCCGCATTGAACATCAATCTGCAGCATATAGATATTGGCGGCGGTCTGGGTGTTCGCTACGAAACAGAGCAGCCTCCCTCCGCAGCTGACTATATGTCGGCGATTCTGCCGCTGCTGGAAGGTCGCAGCGAAACACTGGTATTAGAGCCGGGTAGATCAATTACGGCCAATGCCGGCGTTATGCTGACTCAGGTTCAGTACCTTAAAAGTAATGGCGACAAAAACTTTGCGATTGTCGATGGCGCGATGAACGATATGATTCGCCCGGCGCTCTATCAGGCGTGGATGGATATTCAACCGGTCAGCGCCGGAACTGCTGAGACCCATCACTATGATGTGGTTGGCCCAGTCTGTGAAACTGGCGATTTCCTCGCCAAAGATCGCTCTCTGGCAATTAGTAGCGGTGATTATCTCTGTCTATTTTCGGCCGGTGCCTACGGTTTTGTCATGAGCTCTAATTATAACAGCCGCCCCAGAGCACCCGAACTGATGGTCGATGGCGATCATGTACATATTATTCGTCAGCGCGAGAGTATCGAAGATCTGCTTAAGGGCGAGCAATTACTGCCCGCTGCACAGGGATAAAGTTTCATGTTGATGAAATTCACCAAGATGCACGGACTCGGCAATGACTTTGTGGTTATTGATGCTGTGACACAGAATGTTCGTGTTACCGCGTCAATGGCGCGGCGCCTTTCGGATCGTAAAACCGGTATTGGTTGCGATCAGGTATTGGTTGTCGAGCCACCATCAGATCCGGATATCGATTTTAATTACCGCATCTTTAACTGTGATGGCGCAGAGGTTGAACAATGTGGCAACGGTGCACGCTGTCTGGCGCGCTTTGTTCACGATCGTCGCCTGACCGGTAAAAACCCAATCCGGGTTAAGACCGCCAATCGGGTTATTGAACTTGAGATCGACGATAAAAATTTAGTCTCGGTGGATATGGATATTCCCGAACTCGAACCAAAAAAAATCCCCTTCGAGGCCGCTGAAAAAGCTGTGCTCTACCCTATTGATGTGGATGGCCAAACTTATCAGGTGGCAGCAGTTTCCATGGGCAATCCTCATGCGGTTCTCAAAGTTGATGATATTAAAAATGCCCCGGTTGCTGAATTGGGCGCTAAAATAGAATCACATCCGCGCTTTCCCAACCGCGTCAATGTTGGTTTTATGCAGATAGAAAGCCGCAACAACATTAAACTGCGGGTTTACGAGCGCGGGGCTGGCGAGACTGAGGCCTGCGGTTCCGGTGCCTGCGCAGCAGCTGTGGCTGCCTTGCAGCAGGGATTGGTTGATTCTCCGGTTACCCTTGAGCTTACCAGGGGAAGTTTAAAAATAGATTGGCAAGGTGAGGGGCAGAGTCTGATAATGACCGGCCCAGCAGCAACTGTTTTTCATGGACGCATAAGAATATGAGCAAAGACACAGAGCAAGAAGTAGAGACAAAAGTAGAGCTGGATGTAGAAAAAGAGCTCGCCTCAAAAAAGAAAATGGTTCGCGAATTCCTTCGCGACAATCCGACTTTTCTCGATGAGAATACCGATATCCTTGAATGTCTGGTGCTGCCACACAATACTGGGAAAGCAGTCTCTCTGGTTGAACGTCAAGTGGGTGTGCTGCGCGATCGCAATAAAGAAATGCGCGCGCGTCTGGACAATATGTTGCAGACTGCCCACGACAATGACCTGCTATTTGAAAAGACCAAACGCATGGTACTCAATCTGCTGGAGGCTAAAAACCTCTCAGCATTAATCGAGTCTGTCTATGACAGCCTCGGCAAGGACTATGGCATCGAATTTTACGGTTTGACGCTGCTCGGCGATGAGAAAAAGCTGCCGCGCACCATGGCGCGAGTGTCCAGTATGGAAAAAGCCAATGAACGAATTGGAACTCTATTGGGTGCCAACCGCGCTGTATGCGGAATTCTGCGTGAAGACGAGATGACTTTTCTGTTCGGAGAAAGAGGCCGCAATGTCGGTTCGGTGGCGGCTGTGCCGCTGCGTTACGACAACCTCTACGGCATTCTCGCCGTGGGCAATAGCGACCCCAACTTCTACAAGAGCAGCATGGGGACTCTATTCCTAAGCTATATTGCTGAAATCCTCAATCGGGTCGTACCCAACCATCTAAAATAGCGTTATTCCCGGTAGTTGATGACTAGCGGGAAGGTTTCTTCTTGCCGCCAGTTGCGCCAGACTCCTTGGCCGGGCCTGTTGGCGGAGAATTGCGACGCCTTTTAGAGGATTTGCCCTTGGCCGCTGCGCCAGACTTTCCTCCAGCGCCTCTATTCTTTTTACCTTTAGAATTGCGTTTTTCTTGGTGGTCACCGGCCATCTGTTTAGCTTTTGCCGAGACTTTCACCTTGGAGGGTTTTCTATCCCCTGGGGAGGCCGAAGATTTCGGCTGTTCAGCTAATTCAAAATCGATCTTGCGCTCATCTAGATTGACCCTTACCACTCTGACTTTTACTTTGTCACCGAGACGAAATACACGTCCGGTGCGCTCGCCAACCATGCGATGCTGGGATGCTTCGTGATAGTAGTAGTCCTTCGGCAAGCCGGTTACATGGATCAGCCCCTCGACATATAGATCATCGAGCATAACAAAGAGCCCAAACCCAGTTACAGCACTGACTACACCGGTGTATTCCTCACCGACCCGATCCATCAGGTACTCACATTTAAGCCAATTAACGACATCGCGAGTCGCCTCATCGGCGCGGCGCTCGGTTACGGAAAGGTGCGTTCCGGTTTCATCCAATCGCGGTAATTCGTAGGGGTATATATTTTCTTTGGCCAGTTCAGCGGCGCCTTTAACACGTATAACGCCAGCGACCTTTTTGTTGCTGCGAATCAGATAGCGAATCGCTCTATGCACCAAAAGATCCGAATAACGACGAATTGGCGATGTGAAGTGGGTGTAGGCATCAAAAGCCAAACCAAAATGGCCAAGGTTTTCAGATTGGTAAACCGCCTGACTCATTGAGCGCAGCATTACCGACTGGATAACCGAGGCATCATCGCGGTTTGAAACCGACCTTAAAACTCGCTGATAGTCCTCAGGCTGCGGTTCATCACCACCACCAAGGCCAATACCCAATTCACCAAGAAAGTCTCTTACAGAGGACAGGCGCTCTTCGCTGGGACCTTCGTGAACACGGTAGAGGGCTGGCAGCTTGGCTTTTTCAAGGAATTGCGCGGTGCAGACATTGGCTGCCAACATACATTCTTCAATAAGACGGTGAGCTTCAGTGCGTTTTACCGGGATAATCTGGCTTATCTTGCGCTGCCCATCAAACAGAATTCGCGTTTCCTGGCTGTCAAAATCAATCGCACCGCGTTCGTTGCGGCGCTTGTGCAGTCTGCTGTAAAGATCATAGAGGGCATCTATTTGCGGCAGTATTGTTGAGAATTGATTTCGCGCATGGGCGTCGTCACCACTGTTTCGCTCTTCAATAATCTGTGCAACCTGGGTGTAGGTAAGCCGCGCATGGGAATGCATAACCGCTTCATAGAATTGGTATTTTGTAACATCACCCTCGCGGTTAACCTGCATTTCACAGACCATACACAGGCGATCTTCCGAGGGATTGAGAGAACAGAGGCCGTTGGAGAGTTTTTCCGGCAGCATGGGCACAACATGATTGGGGAAGTAAACAGAGTTACCGCGCTCAAAGGCCTGCTTATCCAGTGCACTGCCTGGCTTTACATAATGGGAAACATCAGCAATTGCAACAATCAGCTTCCAGCCACCCCGGGGTTTCGGCTGACAATACACTGCGTCGTCAAAATCACGTGCATCTTCGCCATCAATGGTTACCAGCGGCAGTGATCGCAGATCAACGCGAAAATCCTTATCAGTGACCTGATCCGGAATTGCATCGGTCTCCCCAACCACTTCATCATTCCACTGATGGGGAATACCGTAGTTGCGAATAGAAACTTCAATTTCCAGACCTGGATCTAGATGATCACCCAATACTTCGCTGATACGCCCGGTGGGAGGGCTATTGCGCGATGGCGCCTCAGTAATGTCGACTAGGACAATCTGGCCGGCTTCGGCTCTATTAAGCTGGTCTGCGGGAATTAAGATATCTTGGCTGATACGCGGATTATCTGGGCGCACAAAGTGAATACCACTCTCACAGAAATAACGGCCTACAAGCTCGCGGGTTTTGCGCTCAACCACATCCACTAATTTACCTTCGGGGCGGCCACGTCTATCCCAGCCGGCAATTCTCAGCAACACTATGTCGCCATCAAAAACCCGTCGCATCTGACGACTAGAAAGGTAGATATCCTGATCACCGCCCTGAATTGGAGTGACAAACCCATAGCCTTCAGGATGGCCAATCACCCGACCTTTAACCAAATTTAGTTTGTCGAGGGTTCCATAACCACCGGTTCTGTTGCTGGCAATCTGTCCGTCCCGCTCCATGGCACGCAATCGGCGGCGCATGGCTTCTACCTGTTCGTCGTCAATTAACTTGAGTCCTGCACAGATTTCTTCGTGGGTCAGTGGACCAACGCTTTCGCGGAGATAGTCGAGAACAAATTCTCGGCTTGGGACCGGGCGTTGATATTTAGCGGCTTCGCGAGTCGCGTAGGGGTCAATGTTTTTGCTTTTTCGAGGCATAGGGCTTCTTTTTATCGAGAATTTTTTACTTCGCACCAGCGACGCTGTCTATGTCTTATAGAGTGACGCAGCTTAGTCTTATAGATAGAGTGACGCAGTCTATGTCTTATGGGCCGTTGAGTAAAAGAAATTATCCAGACAAAAAAAACTCGGGCTAACTGAAATAGGATCAGGCCCGAGGATTAACAATAACTGACTAAAAAATACCGGGAATTGCAAAATACAAATATTACTAGAACTTTTTAAACCCTCGAATTACTCATAAGAGCCTAAAATTTTGAAAAAACGTATATATTGACTCGCACCATCCTTGGTGCACGACTTCCTAGTCGCCATGTATTTACACAAATCTAAAGGTGATTAGCTAATTGGCCTTCTATCCTTTGTGGTCAACTCCCTGTCAACCCGGCCGCAAGCATCCTGCTTATTAGCGTGATCTGTAAACAGCAGTGTAGGTCTGTTAGTCAGTCACCAGTAGTGTCCCTTTGTACGCATCATGCTAGGGAGTCAATACGAGTTGACATAATAAGGGGCTAAAAAGAAAAAAAACATTACACTGACGAGTTAGTACTAAAGGATTAGATGGCTAAAAGGGTTTCATGTTTTTATTCAAAGACAAACCCTTCAATATGCTGGCGAATTAACTCAATTCTAGCCAGGTTTTGCTTCCCATCCAAGCTACCATAATCCTCGCGGAACGCCATGACCAGCTCACGCAACTCAGACATCCCATAGAGGCCGGAGAGCCCCATTAGATCATGGATAATTCCCCGTAGACTGGCATTTTCGCTTTTATGCAGCTGGCTCTCTATTTTGTCGAGATTCTGATACAGGGCCTTCTTTAATTCATCTACTGGCACTACCGTCGACAGCAAGCCCATTCCGGCGCTCACCGAGCTACTTCGTGACTGCGGCAATACCTTGACCAAGCTATTGATCAGTTTATTCTCATCCACAGGTTTCAGCAGCAGCATTACTGCACCCGCCTTTTGTATACGCTCCTGCTCAGCTAGGGTCACATCTGCCGTTAAACCAATGATCGGCAGACTCTCGCCGGATTGCTGGACAATGGTCTCACAGGCCGTTATGCCATCTACAACGGGCATATGGATGTCCATTAAGATAGCATCAAGATGCAGGTTTTCAGCAATATTGATTGCCTCTAGCCCATTATCTGCGGTTAAGCATTTAGCGCCGTAGGCATTGAGTAATCGGACAATCAGCTTCTGATTAAAGGCATTATCTTCTGCAACAAGAACAGTAATCCCCGCAAGAATTTTTTTCGGGTCAGTCATGTCCAGAGGATTGGCAATTAGTGATTGAGCGATACTTTTGTCCGCTGAATTAAGCTTGCAGGTAAATGAAAATACTGAACCCTGACCCAGCACACTGCGCACTTTGATCTCACCGCCCATCGCTTGAACAAGGCTTTTACAGATTGAAAGCCCCAAACCCGCGCCCCCAAAGCGACGGTTTATCGAAGTATCTTCCTGTGAAAACGGATCAAACAAGACGGGGATTTTTGCCTCTTTAATACCCTTACCGGTGTCTTCAACGGAACATTGTAAAACTATATCAGTGTTTTCGGATCCTATGCAGCCAATAGTGACAGTCACCCCGCCCTCATCCGTAAACTTAACCGCATTGCTCATCAGGTTACTAATCACCTGAGTGAAGCGCACTGGATCGCCGACTAGTATTTTTGGAACAGTTTCCTCTATGCAGTAGTTTAGAGTCAGCCCTTTCTCTTGCGCCCGAGGCTTATGGATTGCGATAAGATCCGCCATCCAAGAATCAATTTTGAAGGTGACTTTTTCCAGAGTAAAGCCACCGGAACGCGCTTTAGAGAACTCCAAAATATCATCAATCATGGTCAGCAACATATTTGACGACATACTAATAATACGCAAGCTTTCCTCACGCTTTTCTACATCGCTTTCCACTGACAGTAACTTTGAGAAACCAATAACCGCTGTCAGCGGTGTGCGAAGCTCATGGCTCATTCTCGCCAAAAACTGATCCTGTGCCTCCATCGCGTCTTCCAGCTCAATCAATGTAATTTGCAGCTGAGCAGTGGCACGTGCAACCTCGCTCTGCATACGAACATTATATTGACGCACACTGGTAGATAACTGATTAATCCCCGACGCTAACTTGCGCAATTCAAGTGGCCCCTCTTCAGCGGCAAAAAGATTAAGATTGCCAGCCTCCATGGCATCTACTGTTGCCGTCAAATTTTCCAGCGGCCGCGAGATACTCCGCCCGATGCGCATCGCGATCCAGGCAGCAATCAATAAGCCCAGCGTTGTAACCACGAGCACTGCAAAAATACCCTCGCGTCTCTGTTCCACCAGGATTTCATCAGTCAGAGAAACGACAACCCAGCCCAACAGCTCCGACTCGGGTGCGGTTCCTTCATCGTAGTCAAGAAGGGGAATTTCCACCCGTGAGATAGGCGCAGAAAAATACCAAAGATGATCCACATAGAATGGCTTGGCAAAACTAGGGTGATTTTTATCCTTGATGACTGATAGATCGAAATGGCCAATAGTGACATGGGATTTCTGATTGCTGTTGTAAAAAGTAACTCCCTTAACTGAAGGAATATCCAACACTGACTCACCGAGATCTCTCAACATTTCTTCATTATCAGAATACAGTGCAAATTCTGCATTTGATGACACCTGCTGAACTGCGATGCTGCCAATATTTTTTAGATTTGTTAATAACACAGTCCGCTGGCTGGAAACCATATAGCTAGCCAAAACTATACAGAGTAGCGTTAAAGGCAACAGTGTTGTGAACAATAGCCTAGAGTGAATACTTGAAAATCTCTTATTCACAGCCATTATTTGACCTCCTGTCTTAACTGATCGCGGTAGAACTTTTCGAGTTCTAATTTAATCTTTAAGTTCCCAGCTACAGACTTGTTGAAATTTAATGAGTAATACGCTGGCTTATACAAGCCACCGGCAGTTTCACCTTTGGGCTTAACAAGCCACGCCGCAGCGTCCTGAGCCACATCAGCTGGAGAAGAATAAATGGCCGCCAAGGCCCCAGCTTTTAGGTAACTTTTTGAAAAGGCGATTACCGGAACCTTGTGTCGGTAACTGAGATGTAATATCCATTTCGCCGTGGCAATATTGATTAGCCTGCTATCAGAGATTGGAATAAAAACATCACTGCGACTGAGAACTGGCTCGATCTTGTGGATAGGATTGTCTTTGGCACCAACGGAAACAAACTGAGGCTGCAGACCACTGTCAGTAATATACTTGCTTAATTCGGCCTGCCGGTGAACTGATGCCGGCCCCAGCATCATGCCAAGCCCAGATGAGTCTGGGACCAGTAACTTTGCTAATTGAATGCTGCGGGTAACAGGCTGATCAAGACAGATAGAGGATACCTGTGCTGCAAATGCAGCCTCCATCGAACCATAGTGTTTTTCTGTCAGTGTTGAAAATGCATTTTCAGTAATCAGCACGCTTAATATGGGTGCTTTGGGCCTAGTGCTAAAAACCGTATCAGCCGCTGCCGTGCCTACGGTAACGACAAAATCTGCGGCAGCCAGGTCAGCTTTCAGATTTGATTCTGAACTTATAAATACCGTATTAAATTCATAGCGCTCTGGACTCTTTACCTCCAACTGCTGTTTAACGCTATTTAAAACTTCGACATAGTCAGCCGAGGGTTTACTGGCTACAAACAGTATACTGTATTTTCTATCCGCAATTGCATAGCTGCAGGTAAATACTAGCAGCAGCAAGCTCGCCAACCAGCATTTCGCTGATCGACGAGCAAGTTTTACTAACTGGCTGGGATTAAAAAATATCAATTTAAACCTAACAATCTACCCGGCAATCCATTTTCATTTCGCCTTTTTTATACAAACTTGCCACCCGAAACTTTCCATCCAAAACCTAAGGAAGTGTGATTCTAAAACCAAGAATATATCGAGTTTCAAAAAGGTTATGCTCATAAAACTCAGCATATGAGTCACCAACATTTTGTGCAGTAAGAGAAACATCAACACTGGAGCGATTTATATCCCAGCTCTTTGCCACCTTTAGATCGACTCTGGTAAATTTATCCATATGCTGACCGCGGTAGTGCTGAAGTGCAGAGTTGTAATTTGCCGTTGAACTAAGCATTACTCCTCCTGCAAGTTTATAACTGACCATAAGCCCGAAGGTATCTTTAAGGCTGTACTTATCAGGATCTTTATATTCCTGACAGAGTTCACCAGCACTTGCTGGCGAGGTGTGACACATTATTCCATCAATATCGGAATAACTGTAATAGGCACGCAGCAAGAAACGTTCATTAGGTTTGTAGACCGTTTGGATTTCAATACCTCTAACATCTATAGTATCGGTGTTATCGCGAATATTGACGAAATTATCCAGGTCTGGGTAACCATCTCGACGCTCAGCAATAATATCGAGCATCTGCTCATAATAGAGGCGCATATCCAGGCTCAATGCTCTATCCATAAAATAGCCTGCATAGCCAAGCTCGTAACTTTTAAGCTCTTCATTTTTTATATCTGTATCGGAAATACCGCCGGCATCAAGAATAATACCCCTAAACGCCGGGTTGCACTCTGGAGCGCTTGAGCCAGAACTGCATTCCTGAGGGTTTACATAGCGAACCAAACCCATCTGATTATTTTCAACCAGGGTTGGCGCTCGGAAACTGCGATTTAAGGCAACCCTAAACATATGGTCTTCGCTAAACAGATAATTCGTCGCCAGCCTATAAGAACCATAAACATTAGTACTATCTCTATCTTCAAGAAGAGCACCGGCATTGACAATCAGCTGCTCGGACTGAGTCCACTCTAAATTTGTATAGGCTCGATATGAAGTCTCGCTAAGAGGGTTGAGAGTATCAAACAATGATTG
>Ga0206125_10000231_pt1 | contig 75490 bp, 66 predicted proteins | sample Helgoland_Spring_4_FD_148598 | JGI IMG/M metagenome (GOLD analysis project Ga0206125, IMG submission 148598) | Pelagic subsurface seawater microbial communities from Kabeltonne, Helgoland, North Sea - Helgoland_Spring_Bloom_20160331_1 | ecosystem: Environmental > Aquatic > Marine > Epipelagic ...
GGCAACATACAGCTGACCTAACAGTTCGCCAAGATTACCGTTGATTGAATTTATCGCCTTGCGCCAGCGGGGCTGTTGTTCCTGCCTGCCGTAAAGGAATTTTGAATAGAAGTCGAAACGAGTTTCCACAAATGCCGAGGGTAAGAAGTCCGCGTAGCTAGCGAGTACTCTTGCCCGAAGATAATCTCTCCATGAAGCCACTTCAACAGCGGTAAACAACTGGTTAAAGGCTAACAGGTAACTGGGCTGCACCACAATCACATGTTCGGGCAAATCAATTCCTATACCCACCAGATAGTTTTCCACATCCAGATTCGAGAGCATGGCGATAAACTGTTTAGCGGTGACTTTGTTATAGCGCTTATCGGCATCGCGGTTATCAATTTTATTCCACTGATGACTCGCTAGCTGGCTCTCTAGGGCAAAAATATGCTCAGCTGCACCACTGCCATCCGGATGCCCCGAAAGGCTTAGGATTTCAGTCAGATAGTTTTTGTATCGGCCAATAATTTCGGCGCCTCTATCAGAGTTGTCGCTGTAATAGTCGCGATCAGGCAGTCCAAGACCCGACTGAACAAGGTGCAATATATAGCTCGTTGCATCTTTATCGTCCTGACCCACATAGAGATTAAATGGCGCATCGATGCCAGCCGGATTTACAGCCCCAAAAAAGGTAACAATATCCCCATGAGTTTGCAGATTATCTATTTGCTTGAGGTAGTCAGCCACCGGTGTTGTTCCCAGCTCTTCGATACGCTTCTCATCGATAAAGGCATGGTAATAGTCACCAATTTTTTTCATCGCTGGATCGTTTTGATGATTCGCTGCGGCGGCTTCGACAATGACTCGCGACTGTTCGAGGCTCTCTTTGCGCAATGTCATATAGCTGCCCCAGCCAACTTCATCGGCCGGGATTTCAGTAGTCTCCAGCCATTTACCATTGGCATAGCGATAAAAATCATCCTGGGGACGAATTGAAGTATCCATTCCGCTCAGATCAATGCCTGATATTTCTGGCAGGCCCTCACTGGTCGAATTAATTTCTGGCTTATCGGCACAGGCAGCGATCAGTAGGAATGCGGAAGCGGCCGTGAGGAATTTTTTCATAGGAAGTTTATGCATATACTGCCTCTCTAATAAATGTAACTATAATTCTTGAGCTGTGGAAACCGACGTCCACTCTCCAATGATTACCCTAGCCAAGACTTTACCAGCGCGCTAATCAGATTCGGCAAATTGGTGATGCTGCTCACCACTGTCGAGATTCATTAAGCGCATGGCACCGCCCCAGACATAACCAGTGTCCATAGGATAGAGGTTGTCGCCACAGTCTTTGCCCTCAAGCGCCGCCCAGTGACCAAAGACAATTTTATCCTGGCGAGCCAGACGATCTTTATGGCTGTACCATGGTTGAAAGCTAGTGCTTTGTTGGTTAGCCGGTGCAGTCTTAGCGGTCAATTCCAACTGCCCAGCACTACTGCAATAGCGCATGCGGGTTAGGTAGTTAGTAATTACTCGCCAGCGATCTGGCCCTTCGAGAGTATCCGACCAGCAGTCCGGTTGGTTACCATACATATGCTGAAAATAGAGCCCGGCCTGATCAGACTGCAGAACTGATTCCACTTCGCGGGCCATGGATGTCGCGGTGCTTATACTCCAGTTGGGCGGTATGCCCGCATGTACCAAAGTATAATCGCCGATAGAAAGAAGCAGCGGCAGTTGTTGCAACCAACTGAGCAGGTCGTCGCGATCTGTGGCGCTAAGAATTTCATCCAGCGTATCTTTATTGTTGGCTGAGCGTACACCCTGAGATATCGCCAAAAGATGCAGGTCATGGTTGCCGAGAACAGAGGTAAAGGCACTGCCTAAATCTTTACAGAAGCGCAGTGTATCGAGCGACTGGGGGCCGCGATTAATTAGATCTCCAACTGCGATTAAGCGATCGGTCTTCGGTTCAAAATTTACCCTGTCCAATAATTTGAGTAATGGGCTCAGGCAACCTTGAATGTCTCCGACGACGTAATCAGTCATTTAGTTCACGGTATTGGGTGTCGAGAGTAGAAAGGGCTCTATGGGCACATCATAGGAGCGACCCTGTTGATCGCGCATGGTGTAGTGACCCTGCATAGTGCCAATGGGCGTGTCGAGGACAATGCCGCTGGTATATTTATAGGAGCGACCACCGTTAATTAACGGCTGTTCACCGACCACACCCATACCACGATAGATCTTTTTCACTTCATTACCATCGGTGACCAACCAGTGGCGACTGAGTAATTGAGATGGCTCATTACCCTGGTTGTGAATGGTGATCTGGTAGGCGAACACGAAACGATCATTGTCGGGCTCTGACTCCTGACTGAGATATTCGGTATCTACCTTGACGATAATCGGCTGATCCGTCATTGAGTTCTCATCATACTGTTGTGGATGTGGTTGGCTAATGTAACAAATTCAGCGACGCTGAGTTGCTCTGCTCGGCGCGATAAATCAATTTCATCACGCGCGACATCTAAATGCTCGTCGTAGGGGCGCAGGCAGTTGCGCAGAGTTTTGCGGCGCTGCTGAAAGCTGTGGCTGACAAGCTGGCTGAGCAGCTCTTCATTTTCGGCAACACAGGGCTTGATGCGGTGTGGCTTAAGCCTGACGATTGCGGACTGCACCTTCGGGGCTGGGCGGAATGATTCGGGTGGCACGGGTATAAGCGGCATTACACGGCAGTGATACTGGATCATCACCGAGAGACGGCCATAGGTTTTATTACCCGGCACAGCACCGAGACGCTCGACCACTTCAAGCTGCAACATAAAGTGCATATCCTGAATAAGTTCGCGCACCTTAATAAGGTGGAAGAGCAGGGGCGTGGAAATATTGTAGGGCAAGTTTCCTACAAGACGCATCTGTCGACCCTGATGGAATTGGCCGAAGTCTGTCTTAAGTGCGTCACCACTAAAAATACTAAAGTCTGGATAGCTGGCAAATTTCTCGGTGAGAAAGCTGACCAGATCGCGATCCAGTTCCACCACTTTCATACTGGGGCAGCGCTTAATCAGATGTTCAGTGATTGCCGCAGTGCCCGGGCCAATTTCAATCAAATTATCATCGGCGCTGGGGCCGATAGCAGAAACAATCTGCGCAATAATTTGTTGATCAACTAAAAAGTTTTGTCCGAAACGTTTTCTGGCCTGATGTTGAATGGTCATTGTGTCTTTGCACTCTCAATTTTTGTCGCCATTTGCACTGCAACCTGAATCGCGGTTTGAAGACTGCCATTGTCTGCACTGCCGCTGCCAGCCAGATCCAAGGCAGTGCCATGATCGACCGAGGTGCGAATAATAGGAAGGCCGAGGGTAATATTGGCCGCACGACCGAAGCCTTGGTATTTAAGTACTGGCAGACCCTGATCGTGATACATCGCCAGCACAGCATCTGCACTATCCAAATGTTTCGGCGTAAACAAGGTGTCGGCGGGCAGGGGGCCGATAAGGTCGACACCCTGAGCGCGGAATTGGTCGAGAACAGGACTTATGGTCTCTATCTCTTCACGGCCCAGATGGCCACCTTCGCCGGCGTGTGGATTGAGCCCACAAACCAATATAGTCGGCGATGGTATAGAAAATTTAGTCTGTAGATCGGCAATCAAAATATTGATGACTTCAGTGAGTGATGCCCGAGTAATACTGTCGGCAACATCGCGCAGCGGTAAATGGGTAGTTGCCAGGGCAACGCGCAATTCAGTAGTGGCCAACATCATTACCACCAGAGGTGTCGCGGTTTTATCCGCTAGGTATTCTGTATGCCCAGTAAAAGCGAAGCCGGCATCATTAATAATCGATTTCTGCACTGGCCCGGTAACCATCGCCTGACAGAAATTACTCTGACAGGCTGCTATCGCAGCATCCAAACAGTGCAGCACATAAGCACCATTGGCACTGTTCAGTTGACCTGCCACGACGGGCTCTGGGAGTGATACTGGAACTATTGCCAGCTCGCCGGGCTTTAGAGGCTGTGGGCTGCCCCCGGGTTCGCGGAGGCTGAGGCTGAGGTTAAGCTCAGCGGCACGCTGCTGCAACAGCTGTGGGTCGGCATAGGCGACGAGCTCGTGGTCGTGACCATTTTGCACCAGACTGATCAACAGATCTGGGCCTATGCCGGCAGGTTCTCCTGGCGTTAGCGCCAGGCGTAGAGTCATGATTTAACAGGCTCTTTTGCTTTAGATTCTTTTATTTCCACAAAAGCTTCGTCGCGAATTTCCTGCAGCCAAACCTGCAGCTCTTCTTCGTACTTGCGTTGACGAAGCAGGTTTTCAGCGTTATTGCGCATAATTTTGTCGCTGAAATCCTGATTGCGACGTTCAGTCACTTGCAGAATATGCCAGCCGAACTGAGAGAGGAATGGCGCACTGATTTCCGCAATCTCGATACTATTCATGGTCTGTTCAAATTCCGGAACAAACATCCCCGGTGTTGACCAACCCAGTTCGCCGCCATTAAGTGCCGAGCCGGGATCTTCAGAAAACTCTTTGGCTAACAGCGCAAAATCTTCACCGGCGGCAACCCGATCGCGAAGTTCATTAAGCTGTCTAATGGTGGTTTCCTGATCGCGTATTTCGTTGGGCTTAATAAGAATATGTCGGGCAAAGTGCTGCTCGACAAGTTGTTCGCCACCGCCGCGACGTTCGTAGAGTTTGATCAGGTGGTAGCCTGCATCACTGCGAATGGGCTCTGACACCGTACCGGCTTCAAGTTTCTCAACAGCCTCGATAAACACGCCGGGCAATTGCGCCATTTTTCTCCAGCCGAGGTCGCCACCCTCAAGTGCAGTTTGATCGGCAGAGTTGGCAATTGCCAGCTGTCTAAAGTCGGTGCCACTCTGCATCTGATCGAGAAGGCCTTGAGCGCGCTGCAAAATACCGTTGACGTCATCTTTGCTAGTGCTGCTGGGAACGGGCAGCAGTATATGGCCGATATTGACATCCGGAGACGTCATAAAGCGACCCTCTTCAGAGCTGAGGAAATTATCCAGTTCCTGGCTGCTGATATTGATGCGACGCATAACGTAGCCCTGCTGGACACGCCTTAAAATCATTTCGTTGCGAATCTCTTCACGCACTGCCGACAGGGTTGAGCCGGTGCTGTGAATCTGTTCGATATACTGTTCCATGGTCAGCTGGTTACTCGCCGCAATACGGCCCATGGATTCATTAAGCTCTGCATCGGTAATTCGAATGCCGGCGCTGTAACCCATATTCAGCTGCAGCCGCTCTGAGATCAAACGCTCGAGCACCTGCTGGGTGAGAATTTCTTCAGGGGGAGGCTGGGTGCCTGACTTCTGAATTTGAATATAGATAGTAGCCAGTCGGTTCTGAACTTCGCTGTTCAGTACAACATCTTCATCCACTACCGCGACAACCCTGTCGAGAATTTCAACTTGGGCGACTGCGCTGATTGAGACTGCGGTGAGCAAAAATGCAATCAGTGCTTTGTTACAAGTTTTCTTCAGATCCATAACCGTAGATACCATTGTTGAGCATTGAGTCAACCCGACCGCCGGAGCCGGCCAGACCTTTAAATTGTATTTGGAAAAATATTCCATTCGACAGCGTTAGATCCACTTCAGGACGTAACACCTCGTCTCTGCGATCCAGCCAGCGGCGCGCGACAAGGCTTGCGCGCCAGCAACAGCTGTTATATTCAAATCCGGCAAACATATCCAGTGCCCGACTATTGGTAAAGTCGTGATTCCAGCGTCCGACCAGATTGAAACTCCCCTTGAGAGGGACAAACCCCGAGATATCCGCCTGACGAATATTCTGTTCCAGACTAACGCCGTCAAATAGGCGTGGATCGCGTTTCGTCGAGCGGAAGGCCGCGTTAAATAACCGGTTTTGACGGTCATTATAGCGCAAGCTAATACTGCTTTTTTCCAGTTCACTATCATGTGTGTCGAAGATAATATCACTAGTAAAGCGCCAGTTAACATTCATTCGTCCGGACAGTTTCAGCGCGAGTGGTGACTGCCTGCGGCTTAGTTCGGCGAGTTCAAGTGCCGAGGGAGTCGCCGACAGAGTTACCTGTCGATCAATATAATTAATTGATTGGGCAATACTGGCGGTAAATCGTTCCTGTCCAGATGTCTTGTCTATAAAACGAGTCGTTAAAGCAATAGTCAGTCGTTCTTCATCAGAGATGCGATCACCACCATTAAAGCGCTCATCGCGAAATAGGCGGTCGTAGGAGGGGGTGAATTCTCGGGTATCAAAATCCGGGGAATCCGACTGATCTTTGAAATCCGCCTTTACATAGTAGAATCGCGGTTCAAAGGTCTGCGTAAAGTCCTTTAGCCAGCTAGTGTCACGCTCGAAGAATATACTGCTGTCCACGGATGACACCGGCACTGTTACCGAAGGGCTTTGGTTGTTGGGATTACCAAGTGAAGCGCCGTCGCTATCCAAGTTATAAGACAGATGTTTAACTCGAAACTGAGGGCGGAAGTAGCCCCAGGTCCAACGTTTATCCCACCTGATGCCGTAGTCCAAACGATTTCTAATGCCAGTGACAACATCGCGATTATCATGATCAAAGAGCGCGCTTTGATTATTTAAGTCCACCACCACACTGTTGTCGAAACGGTAGTAACCATTGATATCGATTTTTGGCAAAACTGAATATTGCTCCTCTAATCCATCGACAATAATCTGATTGTCTCGGGCTTCAACAAAGTAGTCCCAGTGCTCTGTCTTGTAAGTTGCCCCTGCGACACGACGCAGGTTGATCAGGCTGTTTGACTCCTGAGACATACTGCCAAGATCGCCGAGATAATCGTTGTCGGAGACTTTGTTGATATCTAGAAAAGTTGACCAAGATTTGCCAATACCCCCGAGATGGCTGAGACCCATCAGGTAGCGATCCTCCCCCAGATGCTCGGGCAGACCAGTGTTACTATCTATGTCATTCTCGTCTTTGCCGCCCTTGTCATCGCCTAAAAAGGCCCCAGATATCTCGGTTTCTGTATATCGGGAAAGGTGACGAAGCTCCAATTCCAAGCCGATTCCGCGCTCTTGGACCAGACGTGGGGTGATGGTCGCATCGTAGTTCTCGGCCAGATTCCAATAGATTGGCTGGGCATAGTCGAGACCGTTGCTACTGCCGACATGGAGTGTCGGGAAAAGTAGGCCGGAAGAGCGTTGATCATTAACTGGAAATTTAATCCATGGAAAATAGAAGACCGAAATATCGTTCACTTTCAGCTGAGCATTTTTTACCGTCGCAAAGCCAGATTCCTGATCAATGGCGATTTCGCTAGTGGCCAAAAGCCAGGTTGTATCACCGGGTTCACAGGTTGAGTAGGTGGCATCGGTAATGGTAATCACGCCATCTTTCGTGCGCTGTAAATTTGTCGCTTTGCCGCGCACCGAGGCCTCGTGAAGTACATAGGTGGCATCTTCGATCCGCACTTCTTTACTGTCTATATCGATTTCTGCATTGTTGCCCAGTAGCAATATCCCCGGCTCACGAAACTGCACATTGCCTTCAAGGACAACAGTGCGGTTGGTTTGATCTAAACGTGCCGAGTTACTGCGGATCTGGCGGTAGCCCTGAGATATTTGCACATCGCCATCCAGCAATGCCACGTTATCGGCAAGGGTTTCTGTCGTGTTGGCATTAACCAACAGTGAAGCCTGCTTGGGGTTGAGGTCTGCATCTGGGTATTGTCGTTCAGGTTCAATATAGGCGCCGCAACAGTTATTGGCTATCTGCAAACGCTGCTCGCTGGTCATCTGGTTTGCTTCCACCCAGTCGAGATTGCGCACCGCAGCAACTCTTGGCTCATCGGGGTTGACCGAAGATGACGGCTTTTCGGCGGCTTGAATTACTTGATGGTCATCGGCAGATACCGCAACAGAAAAGCTGCCGACAATAGCTATCAGTACGGCAGTGAGCGCTGATTTGTGACGTTGAATGGCGGCAAAAAGTGGGCTCTGCTGAGTAGAGGGAAACGCGCTCAAGATATGTCCTGCTCACTGATCAATAGTTTGCTGGCATTTTACCTGATAACTTGCCAGAGTAGAGGGCTGAATTAAGATAGAATAAAGTTTTTTGGTTTGCGGCTATACCCGATGTTAAAAGTCGCGGACCATTAACAGCCATAAGCCAAGAACAGCAAGTCTTGAGCCATTAATAGAGGAAAGACAGACATTAACCATTTAGAAAATCGGCGACGCAGTACATTTGTTGATTGGATATCGGCCTTTTTGCCTGATTCACACCAAATTGAGCGACCCATAAAGCTGCAACCTCTGGCCGGGGATGCTGGGTTTCGGCGTTATTTCCGCGTGGTTGGGCAGCCCTCATTAATCGCTGTAGATTCTCCCCCAGAGAAGGAAAAAAATCAGGCCTATATTGCCGTGTCCACGGCATTTCAGCGCCATGGGATAGACACCCCAAGAATATTCGCTGTCGATTTTGCCAATGGTTTCTTTCTCCTGCAAGATTTTGGTACGCGCCTATTACAGCCAGAATTAACCTGCGAAAAACCACCGGCCGACGTAGCTGAGCGCTATAGCCAGGCCGAAGCGATCCTGATGGAAATACAGCGAGTAGCGCCAGATCCTGCCGTTTTCCCGCGCTATGATCGTCAAGACCTGCAGGCAGAGATGGATCTGTTTGCGGAATGGTTTGTCGCTGAACTACTCGGCATTACTCTCGATCAGCATGAGCAGCAGATGCTCCAGCAGCTTTGTGATGATTTGATCGACAGCGCCGTTGAGCAGCCGCAGTTAGTGGTGCACAAAGATTTTCACTCGCGCAATTTAATGTTGCTCGAGGATAACAGTCTCGGCGTGATTGATTTTCAGGATGCGGTTATCGGTCCGATAACCTACGATCTGGTCTCACTCCTTAAAGATTGCTATCTGCATCTGCCTGCCGATCAGGTGACGCAGCGGGCGCTGAATTACAAGCGAACTCTCGAGGCCGACAAGCGGTTTAATGATATGACCGATGAGGATTTTCTGCGCAGCTTTGACAAAATGGGGCTGCAGCGTCATATCAAGGTGTTGGGTATTTTTTCCCGCCTCTGTCTGCGCGATGGAAAGTCAGGCTATCTCAATGATCTTCCGCTGGTGATTCGTTACACATTAGAAGCCGCTCAGCGCTACCCTGAAGCTCAGGCCTTCTTCGGCTGGTTTATTGAGCGTATCGAACCGCTACTACCCAGCCACAAATGGTATCGGCAGTGGCGAACAGCCACAGAGGCCAGTCGCGGGCAAACTGCGAGCGGGGACGAGTTTTTATGAAAGCGATGATTTTAGCCGCTGGCCGCGGCGAGCGCTTGCGGCCGCTTACGGATACAACTCCCAAGCCGATGTTGCTAGTCGACGGCAAGCCGCTGCTTGAACACCATATCAATCGACTTGCGGCAGCAGGGATCAGCGATATTGTTATTAATACCTGCTGGCTGGGCGAGCAGATAGAAGCGTATTTCCATGACGATGGCCGCCGCTTTGGCGTCAATATCAGCTGGTCGCGAGAAGCCGAGGCTCTCGAGACTGGCGGTGGTATTAGCCAGGCACTACCGCTTTTGGGCGACCAACCGTTCCTGCTCATTAACGGCGATGTCTGGTCTGACTTTCCCCTTGCCGAGTTATCTAACACCAATTTGCCGGCAGAATTGGATGCACAGTTAGTGCTGGTTAATAATCCCGGGCACCATCCTCAGGGTGATTTTTCATTAGAGGGCAATTTAGCCAGTTATAAAGAGGCGCAACGATTTACCTTTAGTGGTATTAGCCTGTTTAGGCCACAGTTGTTTGCCGCCTACCAAAATAATGCTGAGCAATGTTTTCCGTTACGAGATATATTGAGGCCGGCAATTATGAACGGACGCGTAGGTGCAGCTGTCTACACTGGCAGCTGGTGTGATGTGGGAACTGTTGAAAGATATCAGCAGTTAGAAGCTGTCATAAACTCTTTGTAATTAATAGGAACAACCGTCAATGATCGCCCGGCATAAATATCAAATACTCTTCTGGCTCTGTATAACCGCCACAGTCATGGCATCTCTAATGCCCGGCGGGGGAAAACCTTTATTTCAGATGCAGGATAAAGTTGCCCATGCCGCTATTTACGGGCTGCTGTTCTTTTTCTGTGCGCACGCCTACAGCAATCGATTTCCTTTGTGGCTATTGGCGCTAGTATTGGCTGGCTTTGGTTTGAGTATGGAATTAGCCCAATCCATGACCAGCTACAGACAGGCTGAAGGCTGGGATATGTTGGCCAATTCAACCGGCATACTGCTGGTATGGCTACTTATGCTCTGGCATCGGAGGGCAGTATGATCGAGGTTTATCGCGGCAGCGATTATTTTGAAGGGCAGTTGTTAAAAGGTCTAATGGAGCAAGAGGGGCTGCAGGTGTTTTTAAATGGCACCGCACTTCAGGGCGGGCTGGGTGAAGTTCCCGCGCTGGGACATCTTTCAATCACCGTCAATGATGCCGATCGTGAGCGCGCCGAAGAAATTATTAAAGCCTATGAGCGTGGTGACTTCGCGCTGAAGGATGAGGATTAATGACGCCCCGGCTGAAGCATCTGGCGCTCTGGTTAGCGCCATTAGTTGCCGCTATAGTCAGCCTGCTAATGCTTCACTATGGTTGGGCTAGAAACGGCGCACTCGCTGCAGGGCTAACCACGCTTTGCGCGCTGTGGTGGATCTTTGAACCTATTCCAATTCCCGCAACATCAATGATTCCTCTGGGGGTGTTCCCCCTGCTCGGCATCCTCGATGGCAAGCAGGTTGCCCAAGCCTATGGCGATCCGCTTATTATCTTGCTGATGGGTGGCGCGATGCTTTCCAAGGCGATGGAGAAGAGCGGAGCTCACCGTCGTATCGCCCTCTATATGGTCAATCTATTCGGTGGTCATGATCAGCGCCGACTGGTGTTTGGTTTTATGGTCGCCTCGGCGCTGTTAAGTATGTGGGTTTCCAATACTGCCACTACCCTGATGCTGTTGCCGGTGGCCTATGCTGTTCTCGACAGTGCTGATGGTGAGAGCGCTAAAAAACTCGCCGTTCCTCTATTCTTGGGTATTGCTTACGCGGCCAGTATTGGCGGTCTAGGGACGCCCATAGGTTCGCCCCCCAATGTTATCTTTCTGAAAATTTATGGTGAATCTACCGGCACCCTTATCAGCTTTAGTCAGTGGATGCTCTGGGCCCTGCCTGTTGTGATTATGCTGCTGCCTCTGGCGGGCCTCTGGATCACTCGGCACCTTGGCAAAACCGACCCTTTGGAAATTCCTCAGGCGGGCGTCTGGCGAAGTGAAGAGGTCAGAGTCTTAATTATCTTCAGCTTGACGGCACTGGCGTGGATTAGCCTGCGTGAACCCTTTGGCGGCTGGAGTAGTTGGTTTAACCTGCCCACAGCAAACTATGCCGCAGTGGCACTGACCGCAGTAGTTTTAATGTTTGTGCTGCCAAATGGTCACGGCGGCAAGCTGCTCGACTGGGAATCAGCCTCGTCCATCCACTGGGGTGTGTTGCTGTTATTTGCAGGTGGTATTGCTATCGCCAAAGCCTTTGCGGCGACCGGAATCAGTGAAGCCATAGGTGAATCCCTCTCCGCGGTAACGCGCCTGTCGATTATTGCGCTGATTGTTGTGGTGGCACTGTCAGTGACATTTCTTACCGAGATCACCAGCAATACAGCGACCACCACATTGCTGATGCCAATTCTTGCGGCCGCTTCACTGGGTGCAGGTTTTGATCCGGCGCTATTAATGTTGCCGGCGGCACTTTCTGCCAGCTGTGCCTTTATGTTGCCGGTTGCTACAGCGCCCAATGCGATTGTTTTTGGCACCGGAAAAATCAGCGTAGAGCAGATGGCTCGTGAAGGTTTTGTGTTAAATTTAATGGGTGTAGCGGTGATTACCGCGGTGGTTTATTTTTGGCTTGCCTAATCAACGAAAACTGAAGCTTAGTTCTGTAAAAGGGCTTTAATATTACTTGGCTGAAGAGTTTGGCTGCCGGCAAAAGAGAGTACCAGCGTTGCCAGCTCATCCCAAACATCCGCTTTGCGCATACCTTTAATACCGCGATCTATCGCGCCGGCCTGACGTAACAGCATACGTAAATGCGCTGGTTTTAGACGTTTAAGGGCACCGCGAAACAGCGGTAAACGTTTCTCCCAAACCCCGGATTTTTTCAATGCCCATTCACTTTTCTCGCCACTGGCGATTAGTTCGCTGGCTTTAACCAGAATCCGTAACTCTCGGGTGATCGCCCAGAGCAGAGGAATGGCATCTGTGCCTTCATTCTCTAACCCGCGCAGAGAACGCGCGGCAGATTGGGCATCGCCAAGGAGAATCTTGTCGACAAATTCAAACACATTGTAGCGTGCGCTGTCGGTAACTACAGATGACATGGTCGTGCCATCCACAGCGCCTTCAGGCGCCAGTAATTTTAACTTTTCAATTTCCTGCACTGCGGCCAGCAGGTTGCCCTCAACACGATCGGCAAGAATCTGTATAGCTTCCTGATTGGCATTGATATTGGCAGCGCGCAGACGCTGATCAATCCACCGCGGCATATTTTTAGCATCAACAGGCCAGACCTGAATATGGGCGCCAACGGCCTCCAGCGTTTTCATCCACTTGCTGTTTTGTGCGCCTTTTTCCAGCTTCGACAATATAATTAGCAGCAGGTTATCGGGGTTGGGATTGGCGCAGATTTCAGCCAGCGCTTTGCTGCCCTTGTCGCCGGGCTTGCTGCCGGGTATGCGCACTTCAAGAATTTTTTTATCGGAGAACAGTGACAGTGCATTGGTTTCATTTATCAGCGGATCCCAATCGTAACTCAATGGGCTATTTTCAAAATGGAACAGCTCACGCTCGGCAAAACCTTGAGCTCTTGCCGCTGTTCGGATAGCGTCAGCTGCTTCCTGAGCCAGTAGAGGCTCACCACCGCTGATCACATAGACCGGCAAAAGTTGGGTTTTAAGGTGAGCCTGAAGTTTCTCCGGATAAATTTTCATAGGCTATGGGCTAGCTGGGCTTAGCTCTGTATTTTCTTTATTCTGTGCAGGCAATGCTTTGAGGCGATTGAGGATCTGCCGCACAATCTCTTCGCGCATTTCAGCTCTAACCTGTCGCTCTTCATTATCAGAAGAGAGAATGTCAGTCTCTTCAATTTCATAGCTGCGTTCAACTGAGGCGGTGAGAAGGTTGGTAAGTGGTTTACCACTGGGATCGGTAATTAAAAAGTCTACATCTTCGTTAAGCTGATATTCCGCCGCTCGGGCGCTGGAATTCAATGTGCCTATACGTCTGTTTTCGCGAAAGTCGACAATGACTACGGAGTAGTTTGCGTCAGCGGTATTAGATACTACATCGACACCGTAGACATCCAGAGCGCGAGCCAGCTCGCTGACAAAAATATTGTCTGCTGCCTGGGTTGCTATATGTAAGCTACCAATATTGCTGGGTATCAGCTGAGAGTTGCGCAGCTGCCAGCCGCAGGCTGACAAAAGGATAACCATCGCGGCGAGTATTAATCTTTGCATCATAGGACAGTCCTGCTTAATCGCTCTTTAGCTCAGAAATAGTTAGTTGGCTACTATATTAACCAGTCTTCCCGGAACCACAATAATTTTTCGAATGGTCGCGCCTTCGGTAAAACGCTCAACATTGCTGTCTGCAAGCGCCAGTTTCTCAACTTCGTCTTTGGGTGCGTCTGCAGCCACCTGAATTTTGCCGCGCACCTTGCCGTTGACCTGAATCACCATCTCGATTGAGCTGCGCACCAACGCGGACTCATCCAGTGTTGGCCATAGCGCATTTGCAACCGCCTCTTGATTGCCCATAGTCATCCAAAGACGATGACAGATATGGGGCGCGACTGGTGACAGCAATAAAATAGCGCTGGTCAGTGCTTCATGACGCACGGCAATGCTCTGTGGCTGGTTGTCACTGAGTTTGCCAACTTCATTTAATAACTCCATCACTGCCGCAATGGCCGTATTAAAGGTATTGCGACGACCGTAGTCATCATTAACCTTGCTGATGGTTTCATGGGTCTTGCGACGCAGATCTTTTTGCCCGTCACTCAAGCTGCCTACATTCAGCGGTTCAACTGCGCCCAGCTCAAGATGGCCATTGACCATAGTCCACAGCTTGCGTAAAAAGCGGTGTGCGCCAGATACACCATCATCGCTCCATTCCAGAGTCTGTTCTGGGGGAGCGGCAAACATGGTGAACAGGCGCACCGTATCGGCGCCGTGTTTATCGATGGCGGTTTGCGGATCTACACCATTGTTTTTTGACTTCGACATTTTAGTCACGCCGCCGCTGTGAACCTCTTCGCCGGTTGCAGTCTCAGTGGCCTTGATAGTGCGACCTTTCTCGTCGCTTTCGACAGTCACATCCAGTGGCGACAACCACTCTTTGCGGCCGCCATTATCTTTGTAGAAAGACTCGGCCAACACCATGCCCTGACAGAGCAGGCTTTTAAACGGTTCACTGCTGCTGACAAGACCTTCATCGCGCAATAGTTTGTGATAAAAGCGAGCGTACAGAAGGTGCAAAATAGCATGTTCGATACCGCCGACATACTGATCCACTGGCAGCCAGTAATTGGCGCGCTCGGGGTCCAGCATGGCGCTGTCCAGATCGGAGCAGGTAAAGCGCGCGTGATACCAAGACGATTCCATAAAGGTATCGAAGGTATCTGTTTCGCGCTCAACATCCTGACCGTTTAGCTGGTCTTTTTTCCACTCGAGATCGGCTTTAATCGGTGACTGAATACCATCCATCTCTACATCCGTGGGCAGTATTACTGGCAATCTATCCAGAGGCACTGGAATCTCGCCGCCATCCGCAAGGTTATACATTGGAATCGGTGAACCCCAATAGCGCTGACGGCTAACGCCCCAGTCGCGCAGGCGGTAGTTGGTGGTGATCGAACCATGATCGGCCTCTTCAAGGGCCGCAGCGATGGCATCGAAAGCGCCATCAAAATCCAGGCCGTCGTACTTGCCAGAATTAATCAGCAGGCCTTTGGCGACAAAAGCTTCACTGCTGATGTCGCAGGGTTCATCTTTAGCCGGTGCAATAACCTGTTTAATGTCCAGCTGATATTTTTTGGCGAACTCATAGTCGCGCTGGTCGTGGGCGGGTACCGCCATCACGGCGCCAGAACCATAGTCCATTAGCACATAGTTGCCGACCCAGACCGGAACTGTTTCGCCAGTTAGGGGGTGCACGGCGGTAATACCTGTATCCATGCCGCGCTTTTCCATGGTTGCCATTTCGGCTTCAGAGACCTGTTGGGTTTGGCAGTCGCTGATAAAATCGTGCAGGGCTGAATTGTTCTCAGCCGCTTGCAGGGCAATCGGATGCTGGGTGGCCAGAGTTAAATAGGTCACGCCCATCAAGGTATCTGGCCTGGTGGTATAGACATCAAAGCTGTGATGCTCGCCAGCGGCGGCAGACAGATCGAAGGTCATAGTGACGCCGCGGCTCTTGCCGATCCAATTGCGCTGCATGGTCTTGACCTGTTCGGGCCAGTGTTCCAAATCATCCAAATCGTCTAGCAGCTGTTCGGCATAGTCGGTAATGCGAATAAACCATTGCGGAATTTCTTTGCGCTCCACTAGAGCGTCTGAGCGCCAGCCACGACCGTCGATCACCTGCTCATTGGCCAGTACAGTCTGGTCCACCGGATCCCAGTTGACGGTAGACATCTTTTTGTACACCAGCCCTTTCTCGAACAGACGGGTAAAGAACCACTGTTCCCACTTGTAGTAGTCCGGCTCACAGGTGGCTAGCTCCCGAGACCAGTCGATGCCAAAGCCAAGGGACTTCAGCTGCGACTTCATGTAGGCGATATTTTCCTTGGTCCATTTGGCGGGGGCGCTCTTGTTTTGGATCGCAGCATTTTCTGCTGGCAAGCCAAAAGCATCCCAACCCATAGGCTGGAGGACATTTTTGCCCTGCATGCGCTGGTAGCGAGCGATTACATCGGTAATGGTATAGTTGCGCACATGACCCATATGCAGCTTGCCGCTGGGGTAGGGGAACATGGCCAGACAATAGAACTTTTCTTTATCTGGATCTTCAGTGACTTCAAAGGTTTGATTGTCAGTCCAGTATTGCTGGGCTTCGCGCTCTAATTCGGCGGGATGATATTGCTGATCCATGGTCATGAAGATTCACTGCTTATCGGTTTTAAAATAGGCGTGAATTATAGGGTAACAGAGGCCTATCTAACAGCAGTTAAAATGCACTAACTTCTGGCAGGCACACCCAGCTCTTCAAGTTTGGCTGCCATATCTTCCGCAGAGGTGGCTGGATTGATTTTGGTGTCGATAAAAAGAATTTTCCCATCTTTGCCAATATAGAAAGTATGGCGTTTTGGCACGCCGTAAAAGGCCAGCACATCATAGGCTTCAGCGGTCTCTTTGGAGGGGTCGCTCAACAGTGGAAAGTCCGCTTCGGTCTCTTTGGCAAAGCCTTTATTATCTTCCAGTGAATCGACGCTGGCCATAAAGTAAGCGACTTCAAGACGTTTCAGTAAGTGGCCATTTTGTGCCAGTGACTTGCATTCGATGGTGCAGCCGCTGGTGTAGGCTTTTGGGTACCAGGCGATAACCACTGCCTGTTCACCTTTATACTGGCTAAGGCTATAGCTTTTGCCATCGGTGGCTTCGAGTAAAAAGTCCGGAGCCTGATCGCCGACCTGCAGCGCCGAAGAGGCGGCAGAGGTAGAGAACAGCAGTGCTGTTAGTAAAAGTTTAATCTGAGTTTTCATTACAGGCCTCTCTAAGTGGCAGTTATTTTTTTCTAGCGATTAACCCGCCGCAAATAAGCAGGGACAGTATCACTATCGGCCATGAGCCGGTCTGTGAAAATACGGTTTTCCCTTTGCGAGGTGCAATATGCCCGGATAATTCTCCGGTGCTAAATTGTTCAATCTTTGCGGTTATCTCACCGCGGTGGTCAACCAGGGCGGTAACGCCGTTACTGGTGCCGCGCATCATTGGTTTGGCGTTTTCCAGTGCGCGCATTCGCGCCATCTGCATATGTTGGCGCGGAGCAAAAGAACGGCCAAACCAGGTGTCATTACTGACGGTTAAAAGCATGGTCGCGTCTTTCGCCATTGCTGCCACCAGATTGGGATAGACAATCTCATAACAAATTGCCGTGGCAGTCTTCTCTCCCGCTATATTGAGTAGCGGCTGATCTGCGTCGCCCAGTGAGAAAAAGGACATTGGCAGATTAAAAAACTTAATTAGCCCACGAAGCTGCGACGCAAAGGGCACATATTCACCAAAGGGCACCAGTCGGGTTTTGTCATATTGACCGCGATTTTCCCCGAGCATCATGACCGAATTGAAATAGCGCTGGCTAGCCGGAAGGTATGTAGGTATACCCGTTATAAAGGCTGTTTGGTTCACTTTTGCCTGTCGATCCAATTCAGTTAAGAATTTCCAAACATTTTTTGGTGTTGTGGGGATGGCCGCTTCTGGCCAGATAATAATATCCGCACCCCAGTGAGGCTGGGTCTGTGTCTCTAATTGCTGCAAGATGTTTTGCTGCTCACTGTAGACCCACTTTTTATCTTGGTCTGTATTAGGCTGAATCAGAACCACTGAAAGATTTTTGCCGGTGGCCGATGTCCAGTTTACCTGCTGCAAAAAGTAACCACTTACTACAGCCGCAACAACAGCCAGTGATGCCAGCTTTACGCTGCGCTGGCTTCTAGAAGTCTGGGTTAGCTGGCTTAATATTGCAGCGGCCAGAGCAGTGAGAAAGCTCAGCCACATTACGCCACCGATGGGTGCCCAGCCGCTCAGCCAGGTTTCTGTGTGGGCATAGCCACTGTAGAGCCAGGGGAAGCCGGTGAATATCCAACTGCGAAACCATTCACTCAATACCCAGATTGCCGGCAGCCCGAGTAGCCAGGATGCAGGTTTCTGAGGAATCAGTGCGCTGAGGGCGAAAGGCAGGGCAAATAGCAGGGCGATAAACAGGCAGAATAAACTGGTTGCAATAAGTGCCAGTGGTGCGGGGATAAATCCGTGCTCATGGATGCTGACATAAACCCAGCTGACTCCGGCAAAGAACATACCGAAGCCGAAGACCAATGATTTTGCCAGCGCCTGCTTTAGAGTTTGCTGTTGCAGGGTGCGAAACAGCACTGCAATAGAGAGTATGCCAATGGGCCAGAGGTAGAAGGGTGCCAGAGACAGGGGCAGCAGTGCTCCGGCGACAAATAGGGCGAGAAACTTTTGCCCGCGGGCTAGACGCATCATAGGGTGATTTTTTTCACTTCTAGGGTGGTGATTTTGCGCTTGTCACCAGCCACAACTTTAAATCCAAAGCCCTCTATAGTGATGGTTTCATCAATGCTCGGCAGCCGACCAAAGGCGTGAAGTACCAGCCCCCCGACGGTGTCAAATTCATCATCGGCAAGGCCAACATCAAAGAATTCATTAAAGTCGTCAATTTCGGCGATCGCTTCAACGGTAAATATGCCGTCTATCTTGTGACGAATCTGAGCCTGCTCGTGTTCGTCGGTTTCATCTTCGATCTCACCAACAATCTCTTCGAGAATGTCTTCAATGGTCAGTAGGCCGGAGACGCCGCCGTATTCATCGACCACAATCGCCATATGGTAGCGCTGTTCACGGAATTCTTGCAGCAGGACATTGAGGCGCTTGCTCTCGGGAATAATGGTCGCAGGGCGCAGTAGTGACTGCAGATTAAATGCGCTTTTATCGGAGAGCAACAGGGGCAGCATCTCCTTGGCGAGCAGTATGCCTTTGACGTCGTCTGATGATTCGCCGACAACCGGAAAGCGCGAGTGCTGAGAGGTAATTACGACCTCGAGAACCTGTTCGAGGCTAAAGTCATCTTCGATAATCACCATCTGCGAGCGAGGGATCATGATTTCACGGGCCTGCTGGTCGGAGACCTTTAACGCGCCCTCCATGATTTGCAGTACGCTGGCATCAATAATCGACTCATTTTCGGCGCTGCGCAGCATATCGGCAACATCGTCGCAGTTTTTGGGCTCCGGTGAAAAAACCCGGCCAATCTTTGCCAGTAACGATTTTTCTGACCGGTTGTTAGATGTTTCTTCGTTCATTTTTGTACTCACTAGTGACCGTTCACAGGTCGGTCTGTGGATTCGTAAGGAGGTGCAAAATTCAACTCCAACATAATGGCTGTTTCCAGTGCTTCCATCTTTTCAGCATCACTGTTTTCAATATGATCGTAGCCGAGCAGATGCAGCACACCATGGACAATAATATGTGCCCAGTGTGCCTCTGATGTTTTTTGCTGCTCACGGGCTTCGCGATTAACCACGGGCGCACAAACCACCAGGTCGCCAAGGATCGGCAAAGGCTCGGGAGTTACTGCGTCAAAGGGGAAGCTGAGAACATTGGTCGCACCGGTTTTGCCCCGGTACTGCTGATTGAAGTCGGCACTCTCGATCTCGTCGACAATGCGCAGGTTGAGTTCAGAATTGTCGCGTTCGTCGCGAACTGCAGCGCTGGCCCAGCGCTTTATACTGTCCTCGTCTGGAGATTCTTCAGAGGGGCAGGCCATCTGAATGTCGATAGATAGATTCATGAGTTAACTATTTAGTCGTCTTTTTCATGGGCATCATAGGCATCTACAATACTTTGAACAATAGGGTGGCGCACGACATCGCGAGAGATAAAGTGGGTAAAGCTGACTTCTTCGACATCTTTTAGCACTTCGCAGGCATGAACCAGCCCAGATTTTACACCGCGAGGAAGGTCAACTTGCGACATATCGCCGGTAATCACTGCCGTTGAGCCGAAGCCGATGCGAGTAAGAAACATTTTCATCTGCTCGCGGGTGGTGTTCTGGCTTTCATCCAGTAGAATAAAGGCGCCATTTAAGGTGCGGCCGCGCATGTAGGCGAGCGGCGCAATCTCAATGACATTGCGTTCCTGCAGTTTGGCTACCATCTCAAAGCCGAGCATTTCGTGCAGAGCATCGTAGAGCGGGCGCAGATAGGGGTCGACCTTTTGGGCTAGATCGCCGGGCAAAAAGCCGAGCCTCTCGCCCGCTTCCACTGCTGGGCGTACCAGCAGTATTCGTTCCACTTCGTCGCGCAAAAGCGCTTCAACTGCACAGGCTACCGCCAGATAGGTTTTTCCCGTGCCCGCTGGGCCGATACCAAAATTAACATCGTGAGTTTGAATCGCGCGCACATAGCGCTGCTGATTCAAGCCTCGAGGTTTGATATTGCCTTTCTTGGTGCGAATAACGGAGAAGCTATCGACATTGTCGACAGGCTGCGCATTGCTGGTGGACGAAGTTGGCGTCATAGGCGTCTCTCTTTTGAGTGATGGGCTAGATGGACTAAAAGATTGGCTGGAATGTTGTAAGTTGAGATGGACTTCCTCGGGGGATAGCTCGGCGTAGTGGGCCGTCTCCTGATAGAGATTGTAAAGCACTTCGCTAGCGCGCTGAGCTGCAGTTGCATCACCATAGACAGCAAAGAAATTATCCCGCGAGCGAATTTCAACGTCGAGACGTTGCTCGATTAGGCGAAGATGTTCGTCAAATTGACCGCAAAGAGATGCAAGGCGTCGAGCGTCGTTGGGCTCGAGAGTAATGCTAGAGGCAGATGGCTGGCTATCCAATCTTTTCAATGAGTGTTTTTGATCCATTGTCGGTTGTAGTTACACAAGCATAGCGCGATCTATGGAAGAGCGTAAACCCTTTTTACTACGCAGATATTATAAGAAGCGCGCTGCTTAAAATGATTACTTCTAACTGGGCGGACTAGAGTAGATCACCGCGCAGAGAATTGGGCAGTGCCTCGGTGATCGAGGCCTTAACAAACTGGCCAATCAGGCCGTGGTCGTTGCTGCGAAAGTTGACCACGCGGTTATTTTCGGTGCGCCCCTGGAGTTGCCCAGGATCTTTCTTCGAGATGCCGGTTACCAGTAGGGTCTCTTGGTTGCCAACCATGCGGCGGCTGATTTCGGCAGCGTTTTGGCTGATGCGATTTTGAAGTATTTTCAGGCGCTGTTTTTTGACTTCGTCCGACGTGTTGTCCGCCAGATCTGCAGCTGGTGTTCCGGGTCTGGCGCTGTAGATAAAGCTAAACGAGGTATCGAAACCTATGTCGTTAACCAGCTTCATAGTCGCGGCAAAATCATCTTCGCTTTCATTGGGGAAGCCGATAATAAAGTCTGAAGAGATACTGATATCGGGTCTGATTTCACGCAGTCGGCGAATCTTTGATTTGTATTCAATCGCAGTGTGGCCGCGCTTCATGGCCATTAGTATACGGTCAGAACCACTCTGCACCGGCAGGTGAAGATGGCTGACTAGCTCTGGAACCTGTGCATAGGCTTCAATAAGGCGATCGGAAAACTCTACTGGATGAGAGGTAGTGTAGCGAATCCTGTCGATACCCTGAATCTCGGCTACATAGGGGAGCAGCTCGGCAAAATCACAGATCGATGCGTCGGGCATTTCGCCGCGATAGGCGTTTACATTCTGGCCCAATAGGTTAACTTCGCGAACACCCTGTTCGGCAAGGGCGCTAACTTCCGCCAGCACATCGGCCATCGGTCGGCTGACCTCCTCACCTCTGGTATAGGGAACCACGCAGAACGTACAGTACTTTGAGCAGCCTTCCATAATCGAGACAAAGGCCGACACGCCGTCCGCTTCAGGGGTTGGTAGGCGGTCGAACTTTTCAATTTCCGGAAAACTGATATCAACCACAACCGTGCCATCACTCTTGCGGGTTTCCATCATCTCCGGCAAGCGGTGCAGGGTTTGCGGGCCAAACACTAGATCGACAAAAGGCGCGCGCTTGGCGATAGCCTCGCCTTCCTGACTGGCTACGCAGCCGCCAACACCAATAATCAGATCCGGATTTGACTCTTTTAAATGCTTCCAGCGACCGAGCTGATGAAAGACTTTTTCCTGAGCTTTTTCACGTATTGAGCAGGTGTTGAGCAGGATAACATCGGCATCCTTGGGATCGTCTGTCGCTACCATCTGATGACTGTCGCCGAGCAGGTCGCCCATGCGTGCGGAGTCATACTCATTCATCTGGCAGCCATGGGTGACGATATGCAATTTTTTTACGGGTTTCGATGTCATCGGATTGGTTAATCTTTGATCAAATATTGAGGTTGAGCATTATAGCCGGGCCCGCCCAATTCGCAACATAAAGCAGTGATATAAGATGTTGTTGTGCTATTATTGCCGCCCTTTAATAGCAGCAGATTGTGTGTACATTGATGTCTAATCAGCCAATTTACAGAATCACATTTTTTAACCAACAAGAAGTCTATGAGATTTATGCTCAGCATGTTTTTCAAAGTGACCTCTGGGGCTTTCTCGAAGTTGAGGAATTTATCTTCGGTGAGCGCTCACAAATGATTGTTGATCCCGCTGAAGAAAAATTAAAAAATGAGTTCTCCGGTGTTAAGCGCAGCTTTATACCAATGCAGTCTGTGGTGCGTATTGATGAAGTGGAAAAAGAGGGTGCCGGTAAGATTACCGAAGTCTCCGGAGCAGCGGCGAGCAATGTTCGTCCCTTTCCGTTTCCCTCAATGGCCGGCTCAAAGCCTGTTAAAGAATAAAATAATAAATATGGCTAGGCAGTCATAGTCAAATATTTGGCTATGTTATGATCTGGCCTTTATATATCTGTATTTTGGGGTGTTGAAGAAATGATTGTTAGAGGTATGTATGACTCAAGAAGCGTTTGATTTACTGCCCTATGAGTTCGCTCGTGCCAACCGGGTACTGCGTGACGATGGCGATTTGCTGTTAGGGCCAGATGCGCCGGATTGGGCAATTGCTGAAGTCAGCAGAATTACCAGTGGTGATTTGAATATTCGCAATGTCGAAGACGGAGACTTCGATGCAGTGCTCAGCAAACTCTACAGCGGCAGACAGAATTCCTCTGAATCTGTTATGGCCAATATGCAAGATTTTGTTGATCTTGAATCTGCGGCGGCGGAGCTTGAAGAAGCTGGCGATCTGCTCGATGCTGAAAATGATGCACCCATAGTGCGGTTGTTAAATGCCATTCTGGCCGAGTCTCTGAAAGAGAGCGCCTCGGATATCCATATTGAACCCTATGAAAAAGAAGCGCTGGTTCGCTTCCGTCTTGACGGTGTTCTGCGCACTGTATTGACCCCCTCCATTCAAATCGCGCCACTGTTAATTTCCCGTATTAAGGTAATGTCAAAGTTGGATATTGCCGAGCGACGCCTGCCTCAGGATGGCCGCATGGCTGTGCGCCTCGGTGGCCGCAGTATCGATCTGCGAGTTTCAACCATGCCTTCAAGTCACGGCGAGCGCGTGGTAATGCGACTGCTGGATAAAGATGCCGGCAAGCAGAAGACCAGTGATTTGGGTATGCCCGAAAAGACCAAAGAGCTGTTGCTCGACCTTATCTCCCGTCCCCACGGTATTATTCTGGTTACCGGCCCTACAGGCTCCGGTAAAACCACTACCCTGTATTCCGCTCTGCAGCAGATGGATCGTAAACAGCGCAATATTATGACCGTTGAAGATCCAGTGGAATACGACCTTCCCGGCATCAGCCAGACGCAGATTAATCTGCGTGCCGGTATGACTTTTGCCCGCGGCCTGCGCGCTATTTTGCGTCAGGATCCCGATGTGATTTTGATCGGTGAGATTCGCGATGGTGAAACTGCCGAGATTGCTACTCAGGCCAGTTTGACTGGTCACTTGGTACTTTCAACGCTACACACCAACACTGCCGCTGGCGCGATCACCAGACTGCAGGATTTAGGTGTCGACAGCTTCCTGCTGGCATCTACAGTGCGTGGTATCGCCTCTCAGCGACTGGTGCGCAAGCTGTGTACCAAGTGTCGAGAAAAAGTGCCGGTCAATGACTTTAACCGCAATCTATTGGGCTTGCCTGAAGGCGCCGAATTGTATCAATCCCGGGGTTGTGCAGATTGTAATAACACCGGCTTTATCGGCCGTCAGGCACTCTTTGAATTGGTTGCTGTCAGCCCTGAGTTGCAGACGCTGATCCATGAGAATGCCGGTGAGTTGGAGTTGGAAAACTTGATTCGTCGTTCGGTGCCGAGTATTCGCGATGCCGGTTTTGATTTGGTGCGTGAAGGTGTCACCACTATCGAAGAAATTCTTCGTGTGACTAGCGTATAACCATGGCTGCTTTCGACTACATTGCATATGACAGCTCAGGCAAGAAGGTAAGCGGGGTTATTACTGCCGATTCAGATCGCCAGGCGCGGCGCTTATTAAAAGAAAAGAGCCTATTGCCCTCTACGGTAAAAGAAGTTAACACCCAGTCAAAAGCCGTGAGCAGTGGTGGTCGCGAAGCGCGAGTGAATAATTTCGATCTATCACTCCTGCTTCAGCAACAGGCGATTCTTATTCAGTCTGGCTTGCCCCTCGAAGACGCGCTGCGAATGACCATAGAGCAGGCAGAAACTGAAAAGCAGCGCCGCATGTTGCAGAGCTGGCGCAGTGAAATCACCGAGGGCCGAAGTTTTTCTGAAGCCCTGCGCCGCTCGCCCTACAAAATCCCTGAAAGTATTATTGCTGGTATTAGTGTTGGTGAGGAGAGTGGTCATTTGCACGAAGTGCTGATGCGGCTCGCCGAAGATATTGAGACCAGTGCTGAAAATCGCAAAACAATTAGCCGCGCGATGATCTATCCGGCGACCTTGATCAGTACCTCTATTATAGTTGTAGCGATTATGATGGTCTGGGTAGTGCCGAAAATTACCGCTATCTTTGCCAGCTCTAATCGCGAGCTGCCACTGATTACCCGAATTGTTATCAATGTCAGTGAGTTCACTCAGAGCTATGGGTTGTTCTTATTAATTGTTGTGTTTGGGTTATTTGCTCTATTTGTTCAGGCAATGAAAGATCCCCAGCGCAAAGAGCGTTGGCATGCATTTATGTTGTCTATGCCGGGTATGGGTCGTTGGATACGCATGGCAAATATTGCCGATTGGTCGCGCAGTCTCGGTGTGCTTTTGAATAACGGTGTACCTGCTCTTGCGGCATTAAAAATTTCCTCATCAGTGGTTAATAACCTGTATCTGCGTCGCAAGATGGAAGCTGTCACTGAAGCGATGCGTCAGGGCAGTAGCATGCAAAAAGCGCTGCAAGACAGCGAAGTGGGCAGTGGCTTTCTGGTTCATATGGTAGGCAGCGGTGAGGCCTCCAGTGAGTTGGATAAAATGCTCTTGCGAGTATCGGAATATTATTCATTGCGTCTTAGCAATGCGGTGGAAGTTTTTTTGAAGTTGATGAATCCGCTATTGATTATTTTTATGGGCATGATAATTCTATCCGTAGTGGCCGCGGTGATGCTGCCGATTATGGATATGAACAATATGATTTAACGGCTGAGTCAATCGCTGGTTTATTTAGCAATAGCTAAGTCGATAGCTAAGCAGTTAATTTTTTGAGATTAATTTTAAGGGTGTAGAAAATGATCGTTAATAAAAAGCAGGCGGGTTTTACGCTGATCGAAATGATGGTGGTAGTTGTGGTTATTGCTCTGTTGGGTGCAATGATTGGACCGACATTATTTAAAAAGGTACAGCAGGCTGAACAGACTCGTGTTGCCCAAGATATTCGTGTTATCGAGAGCGCGCTGAAATTTTACCGTCTGGATAACTACCGCTACCCAACTTCAGGTCAGGGATTAGATGCGCTGTTATCCAACCCCGGTGGTCTGGATAACTGGGGCGGCCCCTATCTAGAGAAAAAACCTGAAGATCCATGGGGTGTTCCATACCAATACGCCAACCCGGGTCGTCGTGGCAAAGAGATAGATATCTACACTCTGGGTGTAGACAATCAAGAGGGCGGTGAAGGCTCTAATGCAGACTGGGGCAATTGGAATATTAAGTAAAGCTGGCGCTTTCCTTAATGCGACAAAAGCATCCAACAATGGTTAAAGCAAAATGAGACAGTCGCGCAGTCGTCAAGGCGGTTTTACACTAATAGAGATCAGTGTGGTTGTGATTATTTTGGCCACCATCTCGGCGATGAGTCTATTTGCGATCAATCAGGCATTTGATCGACGCTATAAAAGCCAGGCGGACAATTTACTGATCTGGCTTAATCAGCTCTCCGATCAGGCAGCACTCGAGGCTGTCCCCTACGGCGTAACGGGCAATCCAGATAAGCCCGAAGAAGAGGTGCGGTTTCTCCGTGCCGCGGCCTACTACCGCCAATACTGGTTTTCCGTTACCTATCCAGAATCGTTTAGTCTGGAAAAGGGTGCTCGCATTGAATGGATTGTTTCCACAGATGCCGGTTCCCGAAATTCAAATGAATACATCGATGAAGACGATGAGGATGCGCTGGTCCCCGTCATTGCTTTTATGCCCGACGGCTATGTAGAGCCGCGATCGGAAATAATATTGACCTTTGACTCGAGCCCAATAATCTTTAAGTACAGCTGGGATGTAGAGACTGCCGCAATGATTATGAAGAGGGTGGCAGAATGAAAACCTCTTTGCGTCGTGCGGCTGGCTTTACGCTTATTGAAGTTGCTGTTGCGCTGACTATTCTCGGTTGGGTTATGGGTAGCGCCCTGTATCTGGTTCAGCAGTACGCCGATGAGCGAGTGCGCCTGCGCGAACAGTTTTATTCGGCACAGGTTTCATGGAATCATCTTATTGAACACTATCAAGATGCCGAAAAATGGACGGAAAGAAATAAAAAGTCCAAGCGCTCAACTAAAGGTGTCGATGATCAGGGTGGTTATGATTGGCGTTGGGAACTGGAAGTTAAAGAGGCCATGGGCAATGATCTCTATCGCTATGAGGTGGAGGTTGGGTTGCCAGATAGTGACCGCAACCGTGCCGCGCTATTTGTCTATTTGGTTGTGAAAAACCGATGATTAAGCAACTGCCCTCGCGCTCGAAATCAGCCACTTATAAAAACCAGTCTGGCTTCACCCTTGTCGAGGCGGTCGTCTCGCTTATGCTGCTGGCGGTGATGTCGGTTATGTCATACCAGGCGGTCGAAGTTATTCTTGGTGCCAACGAGCGCAGCCGAACGAATCTCTCTGACGAGGCGCAACTGCACCGGGCTTGGCAGATTATTAACCGTGATTTATTTCATCTGCGACCACGCACTTTTGCCGACGGGCTAGGTTCAAGAGAATCGGCGTATATAACCAATCCAGATCAGTTTGGTGTTCGTTTCAGTCGCGGGGGTGGGCCATTGATCGGCTCCAATCCCACCGGTGTAAGCCGTATTGAATATAGTCTAAATTCTCAGGACCAGTTGGAGCGGCGCTCCTGGCCAATTGCCACAACCTCTCTCAACGACGATGGCAATCGACTGATCCTTATAAATAACGTCGATAGTGTCGAAATTGAACAGCTTTCCCGGGCCGGAGTTTTTGTGCCGGATTGGCCGCCGCTCAATGAGACCCATAGTCCACTCAGTCTGCCAAGGATGATTCGGATTACCCTGATTATGCTCGACGGTTCGGAAACTACCCGTCTCATTCCCGGTCTGGACTTTGATCCAAAAGCAGGCCGAAATACTTCGGGTTCCAGCGGTGCTGATTTAGACGACGCCGACGATGAAGCCTTTGAAGATGATGAAGACGAAGACGATCTGGGAAATGAAAAAGATGAAGAAGATCTAGACGATGAAGAAGACCTAGAAAATGAAGAGTAATCTACTGAGGTCTACCGCGACTCCCGCTATAGAGCGAGCCTCCCGTCAGCGTGGCGTTGCTCTTTTGGCGACGCTGATTTTGACTCTCGCCGTGACCATAATATTAGGTAATATTTTTTATCGTCACCAAATTGAGGTCTCACAGGCTGCCGGTTCCCTGCACAGTGATCAGGCAATTTTGCTGGCAATCAGTGCTGAGAGCTGGGCCAGAGATTTACTTTCCAGTGAGAATGACGACTACAAAACAGACAACTTTGAAGAAGATTGGGCGCAAGCTATCCCTTTTTTGCCGGTTGATGGAGGCAGTGTCGCTGGCTGTATCGTAGATTTACAGTCGCGCTTTAATCTTAATAGTCTCAGTACTTTTACCATCTCACTTTTACAGAGAGAATTGGATGGCACAACTTTTGGCCATGTTCGAGTCTGGGAAAACCTTCTTGAAACTCTAGACATTCCTGCTGATCCCTCTAGAGTTGCAGTTATTATCGATTGGCTCGACAAGGACGACTCAGCGATTACCCCCTCTGGGGCAGAGCGTTCTGAATACAGTATTTATAATCCGCCGCGGTTTCCCCACAACAATTTAATTGCAGATGCGGGCGAGTTAGCAGCAATGCAGGGTTACAGCTTAAGTGATGTGCAGGTGCTCTCTCCTTGGATAACCGCCTTGCCAATGAGCACGCCAGTTAATGTTAATACCGCATCGCAACAGATGTTGATGGCTTTAAGCGACGGTATGGGCGTGGAGTTTGTTGAGCTGGTTATCAGCGGCCGCCCCTACACTAAAATCTCTGAGTTTTATGACGCCATCAACCAATATTTAATGATCGGTGAGCCGCAGGTGAAGCTGCGCTGGCCGGCGACACTTGTCGATGTAAAAACAGCATTTTTTCAATTAAATCTCGAAGTCACATTGGGGCAGTCAAAGCTGCAAGTAAAAAGTATAATGCAACGTAAAGGGCGTGGTGCTCCGACGGTAATAAGCCGCGAGATAACAGTTGTGCCTGCGGGGGTTGCAACGTTACTATTCTCAGCCGTTTCAGATGATGAGGATCAACAAGAATCCGAGTACGAAACTGATGATAGCGAAGACGATAAAAAGTACTATATACAGCCTCTTTGTGAAGCAACGCCCAACAACTATAACGACGATTATTAGGGAATGTTCTAAATGACATTATCTGTTGACCATATTCACCACCTTGACCGCCATCTGGTCATTGAAGGGGAAGAGCACAGATCTATGGCACTCTGGGTGCCATCAGAGCGAGTCACGCTGCATCGCATTGATGCACCGACTGCTCCTCAGCGAAAGTGGTCGGAATTAATCCCGTGGATTCTTGAAGATCGTCTTTTGCAGCCTGTTGAAGATATGCACTTTGTTATAGGTGCAGTCTCAGTTGACGGGGATAAAAAGCAGGTAGATGTAACTGTTGTCAGCAAGCAGGATATGCACGAGTGGATACGAATTGCCGAAAACGCGTCGGTCACTCCTTCAGCACTGGTTCCTGACTATTTGGCACTGCCCTGCGAAGACGGACGCATTAGCATGGTCTGGCGTGAAGGTTCTTTTCTTGTGCGCGATGAAACCGGCAGCGGGTTTTGTGCTGCACCAGCTATGGCTTGGAGTTTGGTTCGCCGTTTAATTGAAGCCGCAGATATAGCGCCGCGACTATCGATATCGGTGCCGGATGAAACCCTTGTCCCAGAAGATTTACTTGAAGAGGCCGATATTAACTCTGCCGATATAGACTGGCAGCTGTCGGAATTATCACTCTCAGACAATCTTTTAAATGGCGAATTCTCATCCTCTATTCAGCGCACCAGCTCTGGATCCTGGTTGTCCACCGCAGCTTTGTTGATTTTGGCAGTGGTATTGGGCTTCGGCTACCTACAGATATCCAACTCGGTGCTTGAAGAGACAGTGAGCAAGCTTGAGAAACAAGTAAAATCAGGTTTTGGCAATGTGTTTTCTGGGGAAAAAGCCAAGCCGGAAATGGTCAGGACTCGGGGTGAAATGCTGCTGGCTAATTTATTTAAGCAGCGTGAAAGTTCACAGGTGCCAGCCATGAAGTTATTGGTCGGCCTCGAAGGGTTTATGACAGCCTGCAATTGTGACTTAGAGTCACTGTCGGTGAGTGAGGTCAAGGTCCAGTTAGAGTTAAAAAATGCAAGCAAGTTGAAAGTGGCTAATTTAAAAGTCTCTGGTTATAAAGTTAGCAGTAAGAAAGTTGGCGAGATTACTACTATCAGTCTGTTTGAGGTGAAAAAACCATGAAACTATTAGATAACCTCAACGGCTGGTTTGCAGACTTGCAGCCCCGTGAGAGGGTGATTATTACTGTGGGTGCGGCACTATTAATCGTCGCCGCTATTTATATGGCATTACTGCCTGCTATGCAGAAGAATGCTGAGCTTGAGCAGCGCCATCAAAGTCTCAACGAAGATATTGAGTGGCTGCGAGAGCAGAGCAAGGTGGTTAGTAGCCTAAATAGCGGATGTGCTGGCCAGACAGTTCAGGATGGCAAAAAGAGCGAAGTGATTACCCGTATTGTCAGAAAAAACCAACTTAAACTTTTGGGTCTAGAGCAAAGCGACTCGTCCTTTTATTCGTTGTCAGTGAGCGGTGCAAGTCCCAATCGAGTTCTGCAATTGGTTCATCAGTTGACCTGTCAGGGGTTGGCCCTCGAGGTCTTAGAGGTCGGGGCTTCTTCAGATAAAAAAGTTGCTTACGTCGCTGATATTGAGGTGAGATATGTCGATTAAAGCATTTCAGCTAACTAAACTGCGATCTGTTTTTAGCACTGGCTCATTGGTTCAGCGGGCGATTATGCTGAGCAATTTATTGCTCGTACTGATCTGCGCCCTGTTGTTGACCCTGGTCGTAATCCACTACACTGCAGAGCGCGAGGCCGCTAAGCTTATACCTCGAGCTAAAACAGATGCGATTAGTCTGCGTTGGAATTGGTTTCGCGGCAGCCAGCCATTAAAGCAAGTTGCTCAGGTGGGTGAGTTAGAGAACTCAACATTAAAGGCAAAGCTTTTGGGGGTGATGATCTCCGACAGTATCTCTTCAGCAACGCTGGCGTTTAATGGCAAGCCGCAAAAGGTTTACCATGTTGGCGATAAGTTAGGATCCACGGTGACTATTGAAAAGATTGAGCCGTACCGGATAATCGTTAAGCAAAACGGAACCAACAAGCAAATTTTGATGGCCAAAGCTGATAATGTTATAGAAACAGAGCAGTCGACAGGCATAGGTGAAGGCCAGACAGCTGATGGCGGTTTTGCAATGGCCAATATGTTTGGCGCTGTCCCGGTCAGGGTTGAAGGATATGGCAGCGGGTTTAAAATTAATAAACTCTCTAAAGAAATGAAAATGTTAGCCGACCTTGAGAATAGCGACGTTGTTGTAGATGTCGGTGGTACGGGTGTTCAAGAGCTGATGTCGGATCCTCAACAGTGGATAAAATACAGCTCGCAGAGCAGTTTGCCAGTAACCGTTATTCGCGATGGGCAGCCAGTAGTGGTGTATGTTAATGCCGCCAGTCTGTCAGCTAAAATGTTACCGAAATTCGGATTGAATAAATAAAATGAGAAAAATAATGACTGACCAAAAAGTAGGTTTTGGCAAGAAAATTATGCGCGTTGTGGGGATGCTCAGCTTAGCGGTTGTGATGGTTGCTGAGGCGGCTGCTGACGAAAAGGTAAGAATTAATTTCCGCGATGCGGATATCCGCAGCGTCATTGAAAGTGTTGCAGAGATTACCGGTAAATCCTTTGTTCTCGACCCTCGAGTAAAAGGCAAGGTAACCATTATTGCGCCCGAGGCGATTGATGCAGATCTACTTTACAACGCCGCGCTTTCTTCGCTGCAGGTTCAGGGTTTCCAAGCAGTCGACGATGGTGTGGTAACTCGTATTCTGCCGTTTAATCAGGCGTTTACTTTTTCTGGCAGTGCCAGTGGCAATAACAAACTGATTACCAAAGTTATCAAAATTCAGCACGCTCAGGTGACCACGCTGGTGCCGGTGTTAAAGCCAGTGATGAGCTCAGGATCGCGTCTGCAGTCATTTGCTCAGAGCAATGCCTTAGTCGTTACTGATATCGAATCGAATATTGTGCGCCTAGAAGCGCTTGTTGCCGAGCTCGATGACCCGGTGCAGACCGCTATTGAAGTCGTCACACTCAAGCATATTTCTGCCGGTGAAGCGGTGCATATCGCCACCCAGTTAAAGCAGTTACAGAAGCAAGAACTGTCGCTGGTCGAAGACGGTATGAATAATCGGATTATCGTCAGCGGACCGAGCACCGCTCGTCGCGCGTTTAAAGCGATGTTAAGAACCTTGGATCAGCCATCAACTAAAACCGGTAGTGTAGAAGTTATCTATCTGAACTTTGCCCGTGCAGCCGAGATGAAACCTATTGTTGAAGGTATGTTGCAGTCGGACATCTTCCTGCGTCTCGCCGGAGAAGCTGGCGCAGATAGCAAAACCAAAAATAAAGCCGCTTACCAGATACAGATTGATGAGCTGAATAATGCACTGGTTATTGCCGCGCCCTCAGCGGTGGTGAGAGAAATTAAGAATGTTGTCGGGAAATTGGATCGCGCCAGACCGCAGGTATTAATTGAAGCGGTTATTGCCGAATTATCTGAAGAGCAGGCCAACGAATTGAGCTCTCAGTTGATTTACAGTAGTAAAAATCGCGGTGGCTACCTGACTAATTTCGATGGGCTTTTAACTACGTTGCTCGGCGTGGGATTAACGGGTGAGAATCCTACTTCTGATGAGGTAGCTGCAATACCAAAGGGCGTGTTGGGGTTGGCAGGTAGTTTTGATCAGGATACAGGTAAAGGTATTGGCTTGCTCATAAAGGCATTAAAAACGGATGGCAATACGAAGATTCTTTCTACACCTTCGGTCGTCACTCTGGATAATGAAGAGGCATCACTTACCGTGGGTGAGGAGGTTCCCTTCCAATCCGGTAGCTTTACTAGCGGTAATAATGGCAGCAGCAACCCTTTCACCACCATTAATCGTGAAGAGGTGGGTGTAAAACTTAAGGTTAAGCCGCAAATTAGTAAGGGTAACTCGGTGCGTCTGGAGATTGAGCAGGAGTCATCTAAAGTTAAAGCTGGTGAGCCAGGTCTGCAAACTACCTCCAAGAGCACGATGAAAACCAATGTGCTAATACAGAATGGCGAGTTGCTGATACTGGGTGGGCTGATTGAAGACCAAACAGGTGGCACTGCTAGCAAGGTGCCGTTGCTGGGAGATATTCCACTATTAGGCCGACTATTCCGATCAACAACCAAAAATGATTCTCAGTCGGTACTGATGATGTTTATCCGCCCAACCATTATCCGCACAGCCGAAGATGCACGAAATTTATCCGAGGCCAAATATAAGCATCTAATCAGGCGCGATTTAGGCAGTAAAAAAGCTGGTTTGATACAGCCGATGCTTGAAGAGTTTGTTGAGGGATCGAAGGAAAATTAGCACAATGAGGCGCTATGAGTATCTATCTACAATATTTTGCTCTTAAGCGAGAGCCCTTCTCAATAGTCCCTGATCCTGGGTTTCTCTATCCCAGTATCTATCATCGACAGGCCGTAGCCCATTTAAAGTACGGCCTTGATCGCGAGGGTGGTTTTATCCTGCTTACCGGCGAGGTAGGCACAGGTAAAACCACTTTAACGCGCACCATGATCAAGCGTATTCCGCCCCATGTGCGAGTCGCCTATATCCTTAACAGCAAGCTTAATACCACCGATGTGCTCGCCAGTATCTGCGATGAGCTAAATATTGAGCTGCCCGCGAATACTGAGCTGTCATTTACCAAGAAATGTATAGATGCACTGAATCAAGATTTGCTTGCCGCCCATGCCCAGGGTAAGAAAACACTGATTGTTCTTGAAGAGGCACAGAACCTTACCCCAGAGGTTTTGGAAACCCTGCGCCTGTTGAGCAATCTGGAAACCAGTACCCAGAAGCTGCTACATATTCTGCTGGTCGGCCAGCCCGAACTGCTGGAAATTCTCGCTCAGAAAGAACTGCGCCAACTCAATCAGAGAGTGGTCTCGCGATTTCATCTATCGCCACTGGATAAGAATGATCTCGCCAACTACATCAATCATCGGTTACACCGCGCTGGGGCTAAAAGAGCCATATTTGAGCCCGCCTGTATGTCGGTATTATTTCGCCTTACCGGAGGGGTGCCGCGATTAATTAATCTGGTCTGCCATCAAGCCATGGTTGCGGCCTATGCCAGTGGACAAAAAACCGTCTCAGCAAAATTAGTCAGTCAGTCAGCGACAGAAATTCTCAGCGAAAAGAAGGCCATGGGCAACTCGAAGATAGCGCTGATAGTAGCCGCAGGACTAATTGTCGGCGCAGTAGCACTGGCAACTATTTATAAATCTACAGGGTTGTTTTCATCTCTACAGGCAGCGCCAGAATTAACGCCGCCAGTCGACGTGCCTAAAGCGGAGCAACCGCCAGCAGAGGTTGTGGTTAAGACTGCTGAGGTCGCAGCCACGGTTGAAGACAGTCCAGTTACTGTCGCGATCGAACAACAGCCGGCACCTATGGCTAATCCATTGACCGGTCTACTCGGCATCTGGGGAATTGATTCTGCTGAAGTCTACAGTCAGGAAGAACTCTCCTCTGTCGCTGATCTGCAAAAACTGCGGATGGGAAAAATCAGTGCCGCGAGTCTCGGTTTTATAGAAAAAGTAAATCGTCCCGGTATCGTTTGGCTGCGCGGTGATAATGGCTACCTTAAAACCTATGTTCTCGCTGAGTTAGATGACAGCACAGTCACTTTGCAGAATCGGCACGGCGCCACCACTATAGACCGAGAGAACTTTGCAAAAAATTGGAATGGCGTGTACCTCTATTTATGGAAACCGCCACTGGGTTACAGCGCGCCTCTAACAGTGACGGGCAATATTGCCGACCGTTTGCAAATTAACCCTCAGGTGATCGATTGGTTACAGCGGCAGCTGCAAGCCATAGATCAGGCCAGTGAAAGAGTCATCAGCGGAGGTCGCTACACGCCAGCGGTCGCCCAGCAGGTATTGTTATTTCAGCAGCAACAGGGATTGGTTGCCGATGGCATTCTTGGCCGCGAAACATTGATGCGTTTAAATCAGCTTGGCCAGGAACCTATTCCCCAGCTGAGGGAGAATAACTAATGTCCTATATCCTCAATGCCTTAAAAAAAGCGGAGCGCGATCGAAAACGTGAAGAGATCGAGGATTTAGATGACTTTGTCAGCGCCGGCTGGGATCCTTATAAAGAGCCGACAGAGAGCCGTGCCAGTTACAAGATAGCGGTTATTATTTTGCTTGTTGCCGCGCTGCTTTTCTTGGCCTTTTACAGCCTAACTAATCAGGTTGTCAGTAATGCAGAGCCGGTATCTGCGCCATCGCAGACAGTTGCGATTCCTAACCAGCCTCTTGAGCAAGAGGCCGTAGAACAAGAGCTCGTAATCCAAGAGCCTGTTCAAAATCAGCAAGTGCCCCAAGAGCTGCAACTTCCGGAAGTCACCATCGCCGGGCATATTTATATTCGCAGTGGCTCGCCGAAAAACCGAATTTTTATTGGTGACAGAACCTATTATGTTGGTGACTCTATCGACAGTGATTGGGTTATAGAATCGATTAACTTCGACAGCCTAAATATTCGCTCGGGCGCGCTTAGATCAGAGCTGCCACTGCGTTAGTTATAGACTGATCTCTTTAGTCTGGTCACTTTGGACTGATTTCTTAAGGCTAGTCTGAAAACACTTCTAACACAGAGTCCTTGCCGCGATCGAAGCGCTTAGCGCGGCGGTAGGGGAATACATCCAATACATAGCCACCGCGAATTTTTTTCTGTAAATCCTGCCAAAATTCGACCTGATAGAGATCGCTGTGCATCTCTTCAAACATTTTCCGCGCCTTGGTATTGCCTGAGAAAAACAGTCGGAACTCCTCGGGGAAAATATCATTGTCAGCCACGGTGTACCAAGTCCCCGCCTGCATCTCTTCCTCTGCGGTACGGGGTTCGGGAATGTACCGAAAATTGCACTCGGTCAATGTAGCAATTTCGTCATAATCATAGAACACCACACGACCGTGACGAGTGACGCCAAAATTCTTTAGCGGCATATCGCCGGGAAAAATATTCGCCGCCGCCAACTGCTTAATACAGTTGCCGTACTCTTCCATGGCACTGTGTATCTGCGGGTCAGTGGCACTTTCTGAATAGATATTCAGCGGCGTCATATAGCGCTCGGTATAGAGGTGCTTAACAATCAGCCTAGTATCACGAATTTCAATTGATGAAGAGGCGACCTTATGCAGTTCTTCAAGCAGTGAATCTGAGAAACGATTAAGAGGGAAAACCAGATTGTCGAATTCCTGAGTATCCGCCATACGTCCAATACGGTCGTGTCTGGACACCAGCCGATATTTATCCCGCACCTGCTGATGAGTGACTTCCTTCGGCGGGGCAAATTTATCTTTAATAATTTTAAACACAATATTGTAGGAGGGCAGGGTAAATACAGTCATCACCATGCCTTTGATACCGGGAGCAATAATAAACTGGTCTTCAGTATTTTGAAGATGTTGTACCGACTGCCGATAAAACTCAGTCTTTGCATGCTTTGGAAAACCCAGAGAATTATAAATTTCATAGTCGAGTTTTTTCGGCATCAGGGTTTTTAAGAAATGCGCGTATTGATAAGGCAGTGGTGCATCGACCATAAAATGATTGCGAGTAAAACTGAAAATCACACTTAACTCATCCGAGTTAAAGATCGCCGTATCCACATATAATTGACCCTGCTCATTATTGAGAATAACCAATGCCATTGGAAAGGACTGCTTACCATCCTTTATGCGACCAACCATATAGGCGGCCTTACCTCGGTAAAAAACCGACTCGAGCAAATCAAATTTGAGATTCTCAGGCGCACCGCTAAGCTTGGGAACCACTTCTTGCTCGAAGACGTCGAGAATACAGTCCAGATCCAACTCGATATCTTCGCCGGGCAAAGAGAATTCAGACTCTTTAAGAATACGACGAAATATATTGCGGTAATCACCGCCTGTATAGCGGACAAAAATACTGTACTCGGCTTTTGGTGCCTCAATTAATTGCGACGAAAGAACATAAATAATATCGTCATTGATCTTGTCATGATCGTGGAGGTCGCTAAACACCGAGTTAAAAAAGGTCTCGGCAATTTCAAAATTTGGGAAGTTAAATACCAGCTGGGTGTAAGCTTTTTTAGCCTCGGCCCAGAGTTCGCGGTTGGCTATATCTTTATTGGTCACCATGCCCAGATACAACACAGTCTGGGCGACTTTGGTTTTGTAGAGTTCTAGGCGATCTACATTGGCCTGCTGCACACCGTGCCAGTCAGCTTTCTCAAAGCGCGCTTTGGCACTGAGTGTCGAATTTAGATAGTCGGCAAAGTAACTGCGAAAGCCATTGAGGATGGTCTTAGCCATCCGTCTGGCAGTAGAGTTGTGAATCAGTGTTGTCTGTGCCATATAGCCATCGTCTCCGAGAACTGTTTCCGTGGCAAAGCCTTTAATAAAGAGCTTTTAACAAACAGCTTTTAATTAAAAGCTTCTAATAATTTTTTTGAATGAAGACCTTTTAACTCAAGAGATTTTTCAAATCATCCAGCTGCGCCAGAGCCTGTTCTTTTGTCGCTGGTTTCATTGACGTCTCAGGTAGCGCCTGTGGTTTTTCGACAAGGAAATCCTCACCAGCCATAACCCGCTCGCAGTACTGCTGATAAATTTCAGCAAAGGGCGCAAAAGCTTTCGACTCAATGGTGTTGGCGAGAAAGTACCAGCCACATTCACGGCCGGCTATATACACCACTGGATGAGACCATTGTTGCTCCGCTTTCGGGCTCGGCTTAGTGCACACTTCCTGATAGGCCTTGCGCGGTGATGGCATACCTTTGGGCATACCCACATCGCGACAGGCGTTAAGCATTTTATGCAGCGTAGGCAGGTAGTCGCTCTCGGCAATGACTTTTTCCGCCGCGGCACAGATAGTCTCGGCCGCGAAGTTCTCAAGCTTGTTCAGCCACAGTTTTTTGGCGAGATTTTCCGACTTAGTGCTGTTGCCAAAGGCGCTGTAATACTGGTTGTGATAATTAACCTGAAACAGCGCAAAGGTCTGATTGATAGCATCAATCAGTTGCGGGTTAGCCGGTGTCGCTTTAGGACGCCCAGCTGCGGTCGGAGAGTGCGTCGATGATGCTGCGATCCCTGATGCGACCTTTTGGATTAGATCCTTGCTGTTTGCCATGTGCTGTATCCGTTGGAAGTTGAATATGTCGTGCCCACTGGCGCTTTACATATTGAAGAAATTTTGTACTCCAGGAACATTGTGGTGTTCCGTTTTCCTGCCAGTAGAGAATAAACTCCGGCAATAATTGTTCGGCAAATTGACGGCTGATATTGGCCATTTGCAGAACATCATAAACTGATTCTTTGGGTTGCCATTTCGCACCTATAGCGCGCGGCATAGCATCTTGCTCCATCATACCGGTGTAGAACTGCCACTGGCGACGAACATGCTGAATAAATTTGGAATCCCAGGTGCTAGAGACATCGCCGCGATCGCGCCAATAGAGAATAAATTCTGGAATCGCATCCTCGACAAAATTGGCATTTATACTACCCTGACGAATCAGAATCTGCAGTGCATCTTGGGAGGGGCGCCATTCGTTGGATAGCGCTACTTCCTGACGGCGGCGGTTCGAGGTCGCCTCAGCCTGTTGCCACTGGCGCCAGACTTCCTTGATAAATTTTGATTCCCAGCTGTGTCGCGGCACATTGCGATCGCGCCAATAGGCGACAAACTGGGGTATCTGCTGCTCGGCAAAGACGTGGGTTACTCCGAGTTGGCTGAGTTGACGCACCGCGTCCTGACTCGGCTGCCAGCTAGTGCCAATGGTCTTTGCTGAATGTGGTGTGCTGTTGGAAAAGTTACTTGCTGCAGATCGAGCGGCAGGCCGTCTGGCAGCGGGCGCAGAAGATGCTGCAACCGACTCATTAAAGGCAAAGCGAAAGTCCTGCTCAGCCGAAAAGGGTGCGCCGCCAATGAGCAGCAGGCCTTTCTCATGCAGACCCATAGACAGTCGACGAATATCGTCTTCCCGCCAGAAGGGTGCGAGGCTGAGAAGTTTTTCACCGGTCACCGAAATCCAATCGTACCCCTGACTCTGCTGGGCAGTGCCGTGGGTGCGACACTCCTGCAATAACTGTAGCAACACGGTCTCTTCCAAGCCGATGGTTGCCGCCAGCGTGGGAGAGATAACAATAGGTTTTTCGGGTATTAAAGACATGGCAATACTTTATCAGAAAGCAAACTGATCGACGAGATAATCCTTTTGTTAGGCGCCTGTGGTTTATGAAAAGCCTCGCAGGCAAAGGTGAACTGCCTACTGGTTAACCCTGGCTTGCCAAAGTCTCCAGTGCCTCGCCACTCAGTCGGTTAACCGTCCATCCCTCCATTGGTTGTGCCTTTAGCGATTGATAAAAATCTATAGCCGGTTGATTCCAGTCGAGCACCCACCAGTCCAGTCGGCCACAGTCGCGTTCGACAGCTAACTTGGCAAGGTGAGCGAGCAATTTTTTACCAAAGCCTCTGCCGCGCATATCTGCCTGCACATAAAGATCTTCGAGATAGATGCCGGGCTTGGCTAAAAAGGTCGAGTAGTTGGTAAAAAACAGAGCAAATCCAACAGGGATATTCTGGTACTCAGCAATAATAACCTCAGCGCTGGGATGCTCCGAAAATAGAGTTTTTCGTAGCTGCTCTTCATTGGCCACCACTTCGTGGGCAAGCTTTTCATACTCTGCCAACTGTTTGATAAATGCCAGTATGGCCGGGCAATCTTTGCCAGTTGCCGGGCGAATAATAAAGTCTGGATTGCGGGTTGTCGGCTGCATAGAATTAAATATTATTATTGTTAGGAGCTGCCATAGTAGCCTTCAAAAGTAGCCCGCGGGAAGGGTATTGTGAATTATTTTATCACTGTACATAACAACAGTAATAAGCTTAAATAAGCATCAATCAACAGGAGAGTCAGCTTGGTCACCAAAACCAAATCAGCCTATGTCTGCAATGACTGCGGTGCCGATTACCGAAAGTGGCAGGGCCAGTGCGGCGAGTGCAGTGCATGGAATACATTGTCAGAAGTTCGTCTGGGCAGTCCTGCTCGAGGCGGCAAAGTGCTCCGTCCCGGCTTTGCTGGTGCTGTTGATAGCGCGGTAAAAACCCTCGCCGATATTGCGCTGGATGAAATTCCGCGCATAAGCACCGGAACCAGCGAATTGGATCTGGTGCTCGGCGGCGGTCTGGTGCCGGGTTCCTGTGTGCTGTTGGGCGGTGAGCCCGGTGCCGGTAAAAGTACATTGTTATTGCAGACGCTGTGCAGTCTTGCTGAAAATCATTCGTCACTCTACGTGACTGGCGAGGAGTCGCCTCAGCAGATCGCCATGCGAGCAAATCGTTTGGGATTACCCACCGATAAGCTGGAAATAATGGCCGAAACTTCTGTCGAGACCGTCTGCGCAATTGCCGAACAAAAACGCCCCAAGATTCTGGTGGTCGACTCTATTCAAGTCATGCATATGGAAGAGGTAGCCTCAGCACCGGGAAGTGTTTCTCAGGTCCGTGAGAGTGCCGCTATGCTAGTGCGCTTTGCCAAGCAGACCGGCACCGTATTGATTCTGGTCGGGCATGTCACTAAGGACGGTTCACTGGCAGGCCCCAAAGTGTTGGAGCATATGATTGACTGTTCACTGATGCTTGAAGGGTCTAGTGACAGCCATTTTCGCACTTTGCGCAGCAACAAAAATCGCTTTGGGGCGGTCAATGAGCTCGGCGTTTTTGCGATGACCGATAAGGGTCTGCGCGAAGTGCCCAATCCCTCGGCAATTTTCCTGCAGCGCGGCGAAGATGTCTCTTCGGGCAGTGTGGTGATGGTGGTCTGGGAGGGCACTCGCCCTCTGTTGGTAGAACTTCAGGCGCTGGTGGATGATAGCCATTTGGGCAATCCGCGGCGGGTGACTGTGGGTCTGGATCACAATCGTTTATCCATGTTATTGGCGGTTCTCCATCGCCATGGTGGTATTGCGGTTGGCGATCAGGATGTTTTTGTCAATGTGGTGGGCGGTGTCAAAGTCTTGGAAACCAGTGCTGACTTAGCCTTGATACTGGCGGTGATATCTAGCTTTCGCGATCAGGCACTGGCTGAGAATCTGGTGGTGTTTGGCGAGGTTGGTCTGGCCGGTGAGATTCGCCCGGTGGCCAATGGTCAGGAGCGTTTGCGCGAGGCCGCCAAGCACGGCTTTACCCGCGCGATTGTGCCGGTGGGCAATGTGCCAAAGCAGCCGATTAAGGGTATGACTGTTGTTCCGGTGCGCAGGGTTACTGAAGCTTTGGATGCGCTCTAGGCTTTTTACAAGACGCTCAAGGTTCTTTTTATAAAACGCTCAAGGCTGTTTTTACGAGACGCTAAAGGCTTTTGGTAGTCCAGTGATCTAGGCTGTGGTCAGAATCGAAATAGTCTCTGGCTCAAGCAGCAGTGGTTGGATTGGTCCAAGCGCTTCAGAGCGCTCATTGGATGCCTGCCAGGCTTTCCAGTCGGCAAGCGTCTCCATTTGAATTAGGGCGAAACGCACACAGGGATCGTTAATGTCTTTAAAGGCCTTACAGGAAATAAAGCCATCAGCTGGCACTGCTGCCTGAATAATTTTTCTGGAAAATTCTTCGTAAGTGGTTTCCATTTCTGGAGCCAATACTCTTTTAATCAGTACAGCAAGCATATTTGTAGATCCTTATTTCTGAAGAGTGCAGATTAACATGCCTGTGGCACTGTTATAAACATTGATTTGTCAGGAATTCGGTTTGACTTCAAATCTCTTAAGGATTAGATTGCAGGCTCTTGCTTCAGCAATAGGTTCTCAAATTTAATCGGTGGATTGATTAAAGGAAGAGTGAAACGGGAAATCGGTGCGCATTGCCAAATTTTGGCAAACCATGTAATTCCGATACTGCCCCCGCAACGGTAAATAAGAAAGCTTGGCTGTATGACCACTGTGTACTTTGTGCATGGGAAGGTAGCCAATCTGAGCAATTGTTTTAATTAACTGCTCACTTATGAGTCCGGAGACCGGCCTATAGCTACGCAGACAAACCGCGGGGTGCGGTCTTGTGCTGATCGACAGATTCTGTCTGTTCGCTTGCACGCCCCCGCTTAAATTACTTTTAGTCACTCGGGTGTGAGTGTAAGAGAACCAAAAAAAATGAAAAAATATATATATTCAATTGCCACAGCAACTAGCAAAGTGCTTGCTGGATCACTGCTATTTTCTTTACCACTTGCCGCACAGGCAGACCAAAATATCGAAGAAGTGCTAGTCAGTGCTTCTCTATTCCCCATTGCTGCAAGTCGCTCTGCCAATGCAATTACGGTAATCGATAGCGAGCAACTAAAGAACCGTGCTGCGCTTAGCGTCAGCGATCTGCTGCGTGATGTTCCTGGCCTTGCGGTTAGTCGCAGTGGCGTGCAAGGCTCTCAGACTCAGATACGTGTTCGCGGTGCCGAAGCCAACCATCTATTAGTGTTGATCGATGGCGTTGAAGCGAACGATCCTTCACAGAGCGATGAACTTAATTGGGCCACATTAACAGCCTCTGATATTGAGCGTATCGAAGTGATTCGTGGCCCTCAGAGCGCTATGCGTGGTAGTGATGCTATGGCTGGCGTAGTTAATATTATCACTCGCAGCGCAGATGAGCCGTTTAGCGCCAAAGTATTCACCGAGATCGGCAGCTTTGCGACTCACAACAGTGGCTTCAGTGTTGGCGCCAAAAGTGGTGACTTTGATGCACGTTTGGGTGTAAGCCATCTCGAAACCGAAGGCGAAAACATCTCGCGCACTGGCAGTGAAAAAGATGGTTACCAAAACACTAGCTACAATCTTAAAGCTGGTTGGACAGTTAGCGATGAGCTACGTCTTTCATTTGCTGCGCGTCAGACTGAAGGTATGAATGAATATGACGCTGACAATGACTTTGATGGCTTTCCTGAAGATCAGAATAAGGTTTCTGAGTTCTGCAACAGTACCACTCGTGTAAAGGCTGACTATGCCTCTGCCGATGGTCGGTTCCAGCACAAATTGGTTATTGCTCAGTCGGAAAATAATAATTCAGCTTTTAGTGATTTTGCATTGGGAAATGTCACTTCATCAGTTAAAGATCAGTATCAGTACACTGGATCAGTGTTTTGGGATGAATCTTCTCAACGTCTCTCACTGTTAGTCGAGCGTGAAGATGAAGACTACCAGCAGCGCGGCCCAATTGCCTGGGGATCTAATCCCAATCAGGATCGTGAGCGCAATACTGATAGCTTTGTTGTTGAATACCGCACAGATATCTCCGATAACCTGACTCTCGCAGCCAGTGGTCGTTCCGATGATAACTCTGAGTTTGAAAGTGCCGATACCTTTAGAGTGGAAGCGGTTTATCAATTAAATGATAGCGCTCGTCTGCGCAGCGCCTATGGTACAGCGGTTAAGAATCCGACGTTCTCAGAACGTTTTGGCTTCTACACCAACTTTATCGGTAACCCAAATCTAGAGCCTGAAGAGTCCACTAGCTGGGAGCTGGGTATTGATCAGGAGCTACTCAATGGTTCGCTGACAGTATCTGCAACAGTGTTTGATGCTGAGTTGGAAAACGAGATCAATGGCTTTGTTTCTGATCCCAGTGGCAATGGCTTTACGTCTGCCAATAAAGATGGTCTCAGCCAACGTCAGGGTGTTGAGTTAAGCGCTATTGGAACACTTAGTGACAGCCTGTCTGTAAATGCGGCCTACACCTACACAGATTCAGTTGAGTCAGATGGTGCTGGTGGTTACACAGATGAAGTTCGCCGCCCACGTCACACCGCAAGCTTAAATCTGTCTTGGCAGGTGATGGATAATCTGCATATCAATACCAACGCCCAGTACAACGGCAGTCAGACTGATGTGTTTTTCCCGCCTTGGCCTACGCCTTCTGAAACTGTTATTTTGGCTGATTACACACTGTTAAATGTCAATGCTAACTACCGTGCTTCTAATAAGTTAGATCTCTATCTGCGACTAGATAACCTGCTCGATGATAATTACGAAGAAGTGTTTGGCTATCAAACTCTAGGCTTCGGCGCCAGCTTCGGATTGCGTTACAGCCTGTAGGTATTTGTATGACCCAACCAGTTGATAAAGGGATCAAGCGAGTACTGCTCTCATGGAGCAGTGGTAAAGACTCTGCTTGGACTCTCTATCAGCTGCAACGGGATCCAACTGTTGAGGTGGTTGGCTTGCTAACCACCTTTAACGATGAATTCAAACGTTCTGCTATTCACGGTGTGCGCCAGCAACTATTGCGTATGCAGGCAGAGGCCGCCGGCCTTCCGCTGATTGAAATTCCCCTGCCATGGCCCTGTTCCAACGAGCAGTATGAAACCATTATGGGAGAATCGCTGGAATCCGCCCGCAATCAGTTACAGATGGATGCGGTCGCCTTTGGCGATCTCTATCTGGAAGATATTCGCAACTATCGCGAAGCCAAGATGCAGGGAACCGGTCTTGAACTGTTGTTTCCACTGTGGAAAATTCCTACCAATGAGCTAGCTCAACAGATGATTGCTGGAGGTCTCAAAGCAGCGATTACCTGTCTTGACCCACGGGTAATGCCGGCCCATTTTGCCGGCGATCAATTCTCTAATAAATTGCTCCAAGAATTACCTGAGTCCATCGACCCCTGTGGCGAAAATGGTGAATTTCACACCTTCGCATGGGATGGACCTATGTTTAAATACCCAATACCGGTAGTTGCCGGAGAAGTCGTTACTCGCAATGGATTTGTTTACTCCGATCTTTTACCCGAGGTGTAATAATGAAAATTGTATCCTTACTCCCCAGCGCAACTGAATTGGTGTGCGGTCTTGGATTGCAGAATCAATTGGTGGGAATTTCCCATGAATGTAATTATCCGCCCTCAGTATTGGGCCTGCCGATTCTAACCAGTTCGCGTATTCCCTCGGGATTGGACAGTGGCGAGATCGATCGATTGGTCAGTGACCAGCTTAAAAATGATGAGGCACTCTACGATCTGGTGATGGATCGCTTGTTGGATATAGAGCCGGATTTAATTGTTACCCAGGCACTCTGTGATGTCTGTGCTGTCTCTGGTAATGATGTCGCCAAAGCGATTCACAGTTTGCCGGGAGATCCCCAGGTAGTTAACCTGGAGCCCATCTGTTTAGATGATGTTTTGGAAACGGTTACATTATTAGCCGAGGCGGCTGATTGCAAAGAGCAGGGCGCAATCTATAAGGCTGAATTGCAGGGCCGAATAGATGCGGTTTCTGAGCGCTCGGCAACGCTTAACAACGCAGATAAGCCCCGCGTGGCATTGTTAGACTGGCTCGACCCACTGTTTGACGGCGGTCACTGGAGTCCAGAAATTATTGATCTTGCCGGCGGTATTCCCTGCTTTGGTGAAAAGCGTCAAGCCTCTCAGCGGCGCAATTGGGATCATTTGATAGACGCCGCGCCCGATATTATTTTTATTGCCCTCTGCGGCTTTGATCTTGAGCGTTCCAGGCAGGATGTCGATTTATTCTTGAAAGTCGAGCGTTTTGCAGAGTTGCAACGACGTGTGGGAACTCAGGTTTATCTGGTCGATGGCAATGCCTATTTTAGTCGGCCCGGCCCGCGACTGGTGGATGCATTGGAGATTATGGCTAATTCATTACACCCCGATTTGCATCCATTGCCTAAGGGAATGGACGCGGCGTTAAAACAAACCAAGTAAATTAAATTAAGTAACTTAAATTAAGAAACAGGGTTAGCCCTGTTCAAGGATAGAAGAGATTTTTTATGAGTGATAAGGACAAAAAACAGCAGTCCCATCAAAAAAAGATGGAGAAGCTCAAGGACAATGTCGATGCCTCTATCGCAGCAGCGGATATAGAGCGCGGTGTCTTTATTCTGTTGACCGGCAATGGTAAAGGTAAATCCAGTTCTGCCTTTGGCATGGTTATGCGTGCACTGGGTTATGGATACAAAGTTGGCGTGGTGCAGTTTATTAAAGGTGTGCAGCTCTCCGGTGAAGAAATGTATATTCGCGATCAATGCCCTCAGGTGACCTTCCACCAGATGGGCACCGGATTTACTTGGGATACTCAGGATCGCTCTGCGGATATTGCCGCCGCCGAAACAAGCTGGACTATTGCTGAAAAGATGCTCGCCGATGATAGCTATCATCTGGTAGTGCTCGACGAGCTCACCTATATGCTCAGCTTTAAATATTTGGATCAGGATCGAATTCTCTCGGCACTGAAAAATCGTCCAAAAAATCAATCTCTGGTCGTGACCGGGCGGGGCGGTGGTTCAGCCTTATCTGATCTTGCCGATACCGTCTCTGAAATCAAAGAGATTAAACATGCCTACAATTCTGGCGTTATGGCGCGCAAAGGCGTGGATTATTAAGTGCGCCGATTTTCTGCATCGGGATTAATCTGGGCACTGGCAATAATATTGCCAGTGGTATCCCTGTTATCCATGACTGTGGGCACGGTTTCTATTTCTTTTAGTGATCTTTTTGCTGCTGACAGCAGGCAGACTGAAACCATTCTGTTCGATATTCGTCTGCCGAGAATTCTTCTGGCCATCTGTGTTGGCGCCGTGCTCTCAAGTACCGGCGCGGTGATGCAGGGCCTATTTCGCAACCCCCTGGCTGATCCCTCATTAATAGGTGTTTCCAGTGGCGCCTCCGTAGGTGCCAGCCTGATGATTGTGGCTGCCGGCGGGTTTATTCAGAGCGGTGCACTGCTTGGTCTTTCTCTGGTGGCTGTGGGAGCCTTTGTCGGCGGCTTTGTCGCCACACTGCTGGTGTACAGATTGGCGACCTCAGGAATAGGCACATCGGTCACCACCATGTTGCTGGCCGGTATTGCTATCGCGGCTATTGCCGGTGCCTTAAACAGTCTGCTGAGCTATTTTTCTGATAACGATATGCTGCGCCAGATCAGCCTCTGGCAGATGGGTAATCTCAGTGGTGCCAGCTGGACAAAGGTCACTATTATGGCTTCCGTGGCTCTATTGCTGATGTCGCTTTTCCCCCGCGATAGTCGCGCGCTAAATGCCCTGCTACTGGGTGAGTCAGAAGCGCGCCATCTAGGTGTCGATGTGCAGGCCGTTAAACGCCGGCTAATTATTTTGACCGCACTGGGTGTGGGTGTCTGTGTTGCACTGGCCGGATTGGTTGGCTTTGTGGGTCTGATTATTCCCCATATAGTGCGGTTAGCTATTGGCCCAGATCACCGCTGGCTGATTCCCGCCTCGGCGCTGGCCGGAGCCACGCTGTTGGTGTTTGCAGATAGTTTGGCACGTATTGTTGTGATCCCTGCTGAACTGCCCACCGGCATACTGACTGCCTTGCTTGGTGCCCCCTTCTTTGTCGTGCTGCTGTTACAGCAGCGCAAGCAGGTATAAGTCGATGACTATGTTGGCTGACAATATCTCCCTGCACCTCTCCGGCTTTGACTTGCTGCGCAATGTCAGCCTTGAAGTAGAGGCGGGCAAGGTAACCGCGATAGTGGGTCCCAATGGAGCGGGAAAATCCAGCCTGCTTAAAGTTATTACTGGAGAGATGGAGCCTTCCAAGGGTTCCGTCTCTCTCAATCAGCAACCCTTAAGTCAGTGGAGTCTGGATAAAAAAGCACAGATGTTAGCAGTGCTGCCCCAGCATACATTGCTTAACTTTCCGTTTACTGCCGATGAAGTGGTTGGTCTGGGGCGTATTCCCCATCAAACCGGCAGTCTCAAGGATGCCCAGATTGTTGCCGAGGCATTAGAACTTGTCGATGCGAGCTATCTGCAGAAGCGTTTTTATACCCAGATGTCCGGTGGCGAAAAGCAGCGCGTTCAGCTGGCTCGAGTTCTGGCGCAAATTTGGCAGCCCTGTGAATTGGGAGAGCAGTTTCTGGTATTGGACGAGCCGACCTCGGCCTTTGATCTTTCCCATCAGAAGCTCACTTTGGATATTGTTCGCAATCTGGCCAGTCGGGGGGTGGGTGTGGTGATGGTGGTGCACGATTTAAATTTGGCCTCGCGCTGTGCTGATAATTTGGTGGTATTTAATGGCGGCGTAATTGAAGCCATGGGTTCTCCTGAAGACGTTTTAACCGAACAGTTAATCGACAAGGTGTTTGGCGTTAAGTCGATTATTGCTAAACATCCGGCCACTCAAAGACCTCTGGTAATTACCTGATGAAATTTTTTACTGCGCTGGTATTTATACTGTTATCGACTTTTTGGTGTTCGGTTACAACGGCATCTGAATTAATTGTCGTCGATGACAATGGTGCAGAAGTTCGCCTTGCTCAACCGGCCAAGCGGATTATCAGCCTGGCCCCCAATATCACCGAAGTGCTTTTTCATATTGGGGCAGGGGAGCAGATAGTCGGTGCCGATGAATACAGTAACTATCCTTTGCAGGCCAAAGACATTCAGCGGGTGAGTAATTATGCCGCGGCCAACTATGAATTAATTCTCTCTTTAAAGCCGGATCTGGTGATTGCCTGGCAGTCTGGCAATGGCGACAAAATCATTAATCCACTGCGCAAATTGGGTATTCCGGTATTTGTAGTGGAAACCGCAGAGATCGGTGAGGTGCCCAATCTGTTTAGGCGTTTCGGCGCGCTCTCTGGTCAGGATAAAACTGCTGAGCAACGCGCGCTAGAATTTACCGAGCGATTGAAGAAACTGCGTATGGCCAATGCGAAAAAATCGTCGGTCAGAACTTTTTATCAAATTTGGGATGAGCCGTTAATTACTCTAAATGGCAAACATATGGTCAGTAGTGTGATTGAGCTTTGCGGCGGCGTTAATATTTTTGCCGATGCCATTCCGCTGGTGCCCTATGTGAACATTGAATCTATTGTTGCCGCAGATCCCCAGGTGATTATTGCCGGCGGCAGTCAGGAAGAGCAGCCCCATTGGTTTAAGAGTTGGCAGAAATGGTCTGGGATCTCGGCGGTGATTAAACGTCAGGTCTATCTGATACCGGCTGACTTAATGCAGCGACATTCGGCGCGAATTCTCGATGGCGCCGAGATGATGTGTGGTTATCTTGATCGCGCCAGATCTTAGTCTGCGTCAGCCTCGCGAAGACGCTCTAAGCGCGCCTGCTCTTCCATAAACACCGCCTTAATTTCTTCCAGAACGGTATCCACATCGGCGGCTTCTGTATCCTCTGCAAACAAGCCGGTCAGTTGCGTATCAGGATTTAAGTCGCCGTCCTCATAGAGAGCCCACATCTCCTTGGCGTATTTAGTGTCGAGTAACTCTGGAGCAAATTGACCGTAGTAAGCCGTCATATTGTCAATGTCTCGGGTCAGCATACGCTCAGCATGATTGTTGGCCGCTGCATCCACGGCCTGTGGTAGGTCGATAATCACCGGGCCATAATCATCGACTAAGACATTAAATTCCGACAGATCGCCGTGGACCAATCCAGTGCAGAGCATTCTTAGCACGTACTGCATCACTACATAATGGTCTTCCAGAGCCTGTTCGGCAGACATTGAAATATCGTTTAATCGCGGGGCTACCTCGCCATCATCGCTGGTGACCAGCTCCATCAATAGCACCCCGTCAAAGCAACCGTAGGGTTTCGGAACTCTAACTCCGGCAGCGGCTAGCCGATAGAGCGCATCGACTTCGGCATTTTGCCAGACATCCTCTTGCTGCTTGCGGCCAAATGCGGAACCCTTTTCCATGGCTCGCTGACGACGACTGTTGCGGACTTTTCGGCCTTCCTGATAGTTTACCGCCTGCTTAAAACTTCGTTTGCTAGCTTCTTTGTAAACCTTGGCGCAGCGTATTTCTGAGCCGCAGCGCACCACATAGACCGCCGCTTCTTTGCCGCTCATCAGCGGACGAAGCACCTCATCTACAATGCAGTCATCGATCAGTGGTTGGATACGTTTTGGAGTCTTCATAGCGCTGTTAAACTTCTGTCCTCTTATTTAATAAAAAGCATCGCCTATAAAAAAGCCGCTGACAAATATCAGCGGCTTAATGCCCCTCTGGTTCACCCCGCTGATACTCTTAAGTAAACAAACTTCTAGTGTTCTAGTAAAAAGTTCGGCAGTGGTGTTCGGGCTTTCTTGGTTTATCCCCTATATTTTTTTATTATTATAGGTCGTACCCCCTCTCATCGTGTTCTGCGAGATCAAGACCTTTTGTTTCGTCTTCTTCGGTGATGCGCAATCCTAACATGCTATCAACCAATTTTAGTAATATAAATGTCGCTATACCTGTGTAGACGAACGTAGAGACAATACCCACAAGCTGAACTTGAACCTGGCTCGCCATATTCATACCTTCGTTGTAACCCTGGCCGCTAAATACGCCGAGAGCGTCTGAAGCAAAGATACCAGCGTAGAACGTACCCAGTATGCCGCCGACACCGTGAACCGGGAAAACATCCAGAGAATCATCAATTTTCCAGCGCTGCTTGATCGCCTGAGTGGCGTAGTAACAGATAATACCGGCACTAAAGCCAATTACCAGTGCGCCACCGGGGCCAACAAAGCCAGATGCAGGAGTAATAGTACCCAGACCAGCAACCATACCGGTAACAATACCCAGTACAGAAGGTTTACCGTGCTTAACCCATTCCATCGTCATCCACGCCAGTGAACCGGCTGCGGCAGAGATATGAGTGACCAACATTGCCATACCTGCGTCGCCATTGGCGGCAAGTGCTGAACCAGCGTTAAAGCCGAACCAACCAACCCACAGCATACCTGCACCAGTAACAGTCATGGTCAGGTTGTGTGGAGGCATTGCCTGCTGAGGGAAGCCTTTGCGGTTGCCCAGTACCAGTGCGGCAACCAATGCGCCAACACCAGCCGTGATATGCACAACTGTACCACCGGCAAAATCAAGCAGACCCATCTCGGCTAACCAGCCGCCGCCCCATACCCAGTGGGTGATAGGTGCATAGACGACAACTAACCAGAGGCCACTAAACAGCAGCATTGCGCTGAAGCGCATACGCTCAGCGAAAGCGCCGACAATTAGGGCTGGGGTAATAATAGCGAAAGTCATCTGGAACATAGCAAATACAGATTCGGGAATATCGCCGGCCATTGAGCCTTCAAGTACATTACCGAGGAATACATTGTCCAGACCGCCAACAAACCAATTCATTGATCCGCCATCACCAAACGCCATGCTGTAACCTACAGCAAACCAGATAATGGATGCGAGACAGGTAATCGCAAAACACTGCATTAACACCGAGAGCACATTCTTTGAACGAACCAGACCACCGTAAAAAAGCGATAGGCCGGGAATGGTCATAAACAAAACCAGTGCGGTTGCGGTAAGAATCCACGCAGTGTTAGCGCCATTGAGATCATCGGCAAATGCCGTGGCTGGAAGTGTGGCGAGCATAACCGCAAGAGTCTTAACGGCGAGAGTTTTAAAGCGAGACAACATAAATTTCCCCAGTACGGGCACCAAAAAGGTGCTTTTAAAGTGTGTTTTTTTCTGCGTGTGCACTATCACTGTGCCTAAATCATTCATTTTGGTGTTAAAAACCAGAAACTGTTCAATTTAAAGCAATATGTATGCCATAAATTCTTATTTGCGCACTAAAGTGATGCATGGTGGCAGTTGCAGGGCGGTCTATACTTTGGATGTAGTGGTGGGAATGTAGTGGTTTGAGAATGATTTGAGAGTGGTTTTGAGAACGGCTTGATAATTACTTTGCTGAAAAAGAATTTGGAGATACAGCGTATGAGTAACAAGGATGTAAATGATCGTGAAGAGTTAAAGGTAAGGCTCGAAGACCTGCATGCAGATCTTCAGAGTGCCTCAGAAATTACTGCTAGTGAGCGAGAGGTCCTGAGTAATCTGGTCGTTGGTGTGTTGCGCCTGGATAGCGAGAAAGAGCCCACAGAGCATCATCTGCGTGAAGTGCTTGAGGAGAAGAGCTCAGCTTATGAGGCGCAATACCCCAAGCTAGCTTTCACCATGCGGCAAGTGTTGGATATTCTCTCGCGCATGGGCATTTAGTTAACGCTGTTGTTCACTGCACAAGGAATTGGCCATTGAAATTGAAACCGATAAATATTCTCTTGCTGGGTACCGCGATAATTTATCTCAGCGCCTGCACCTTTTTTGATGACAGTTCCGGTGCCATTTCAAGAGAGGAATATCTGGGTTGGTACTGTCAAGTAGATGTGAATGCCGCTGATCAATGGCACTGTTCTGAAAGATTGATGAGTGGTGCTCTGCCAATCGATAAGGTGCTACAGCCGAATGAAAAGGTGCTGCAGCGAGATGAAAAGGTACCTGAGGACGAAGTGCCACCGCCAATGGCTAAAAATCAATCCGCAGATAAGCGCTTATTTGAACAGGCGCCGGAAAAAATAGTAGAGCAAGCCGTTGAGCCGACTTCTGATGCCAACTTTGATGGGAGCTTTGATATAAGCGCCGATGGTTACACGGTGCAGTTGGGTGCCTACGTTAGTCGGTCACTGGCAGAGCGATCGGCAGGCAGCATCATCACCGAAAATGGCCCGTTGATCGTGCACAATATTATTGTCAGTGGCCAATACCGGTTTGTGATTGTTTACGGTCAGTATCCGAATCGCCAGCAGGCTCAGGCCGTTGCCGAGCGCTTAACGGCTTTAAATCCACAGTTGGAGTATTGGGTACGCAGCATAAAGTCTCTACGTAACAGCCTGTGACAGGGGTCGTTAAGTTGGCAGAATAGCCAGAGTTAGCTTAGATATGCAGGTTAATTTACCCTGATCATTCTCAAGACGAATTTCCCATACCTGAGAGCGTCGTCCCAGATGAATAGGTTTGGCTGTTCCCGTCACCAAGCCCGATGAGACGGGTCGAAGATGAGTCGCGCTCACTTCCTGACCCAAACATTTAGCCTGACTCATATCGACAACATGAGCCCCGGCAATACTGCCAAGGCTCTCTGCCAGTACAACATTGGCACCACCGTGAACCACGCCAAAGGGCTGAAAGGTTCGCGCATCTGCGGGCATAGTACCCTTGATAAAGTCATCGCCAACCTCGGTAACAACAATACCTAGCTGATCGCAGATAGTACCCTTATTAAGGCGGTTATTAATCACCTCTATATTGGGTACTGTGTGCCAAATACTGCTCATATTAAGCCTTTAAGCGCTTGTACTTAACGCGAGTTGGTTGTGAGTCTGTGCCTTTTCGGCGAATAAAGTCTTCGTGATATTCACTGTAGCCACCTTCAAAGAACTGCATTTCGCTATCGCCCTCGTAGGCGAGAATATGAGTGGCAATTCTGTCCAAAAACCAGCGATCGTGAGAGATGACCATCACGCAGCCAGGAAAGGAAAGTACCGCCTCTTCAAGGGCGCGCAGGGTTTCAATATCCAAATCATTGGAGGGCTCATCGAGCAGCAGCACATTGGCCCCTTGCTTTAGAGTATTGGCCAGATGCAGTCGACCGCGCTCACCACCGGATAATTCACCGACACGTTTTTGCTGATCGGAGCCTCTAAAGTTAAAGCGTCCGGCATAGGCTCGCGATGACACTTCATAGTTGCCGATTTTAAGCATATCGTGGCCGCCAGAGATGGCTTCCCAGACATTGTGGTTGTCATCGAGAGAGTCGCGGCTCTGCTCTACATAGGCAACCTTAACCGTTTCACCAAGAGTAACAGTGCCGCTATCGGGCTGCTCGGTTCCGGCAATCATACGGAACAGTGTCGATTTACCGGCACCGTTACCACCGATAATGCCAACCACTGCGCCCTTAGGAATCGACACTGAGAAGTTATCAATCAGTGCTTTGCCGCCAAAGCCCTTGCTGACATTGTCGAGCACAATAACTTTGTCGCCGAGACGCTCGCCTGGTGCGATATAGATCTCATTGGTTTCATTGCGCGACTGGAATTCTTGGGAATTCAGTTCATCAAAGCGTGCCAGACGAGCCTTGCTTTTCGCTTGGCGGCCCTTAGCGTTTTGACGAACCCATTCAAGTTCCTGCTTAAGGGCACGCTGTCGCGAGACCTCTTGTTTGGCTTCAGTTCGCAGGCGTCTTTCTTTGCCTTCGAGCCAGGTGGAATAGTTGCCTTCATAGGGAATACCATGGCCTCTATCCAGTTCGAGAATCCAACCGGCTACATTATCGAGGAAATAACGATCGTGAGTCACCGCGACCACAGTACCGGAAAATTCTTCGAGAAATTTCTCCAGCCAAAAAACTGATTCTGCATCCAAGTGGTTAGTCGGCTCATCGAGCAGCAACATATCCGGGCGCGAGAGCAGTAGTCGACAGAGAGCCACACGACGGCGTTCACCGCCAGACAGAGATGTTACATCGGCATCCCAGGGCGGCAGTCGCAAGGCATCTGCGGCTACATCCAGAGAATGATCCAGGTTGTGGGCATCCCAGGCTTCAATAATGGCTTCTAACTCACCCTGACGCTTGGCCAGCGCATCGAAATCTGCATCGGGTTCTGCGTAGTCGAGATAAACCTGATCCAGTTCTTTTAGCGCATCAACTGCTTCTCGAACACCGTCTTCAACATTGCCGCGGACATCTTTATCGGGATCTAGCTGTGGTTCCTGTGCCAGATAGCCAACATTGAGATCCGGCATCGGGCGTGCTTCACCCTGAATATCGGTGTCCAACCCGGCCATAATCTTTAGCAGCGTCGACTTACCCGAGCCATTTAGGCCGAGAACGCCAATCTTTGCGCCAGGGAAAAAAGACAGAGAAATATCTTTGAGAATTTCGCGTTTGGGGGGAACAATTTTGCTCACCCGATTCATTGTGTATACGTATTGTGCCATTGTTGAGGACGTCGACTATTTGCAGTTATTAGAGCTGCGCAGTGTAGCGGAATAACGGGCTATAGAGAATTGCTGAGCGGTAAATAGATGGGTGGAATTGGAATTGGAAATGGGTGGAGATGAAAAGATCCGGCCACTCTGCAGTGGCCGGTTTAGATTACATCGGATTAATGCGTAACCACGGCTTCATTAAGAAACCCAGAGGGTTTGTTAGCTTAATGGGCGCAGATAGCGCTGACAGGCAGATACACTCACCGTTTTGCGCGCCCATAGGCTGGTGTACGTCACCGGGATTGCGGACTAAGAAGTCACCTTCACGATAGACGGCATCTTCATCAGAGAAACTGCCTTTCAAAACTACCGTGTACTCAACACCTTCATGACCGTGTTTGGGGGTTTTACCACCGGCACAGATTTTGTGCAGAGCCACTTCGAATTTCTCTTGCCCAGTTTTAAATCGAGCAACATCCACTGAAGAAGAGAGTCTCTTCCAGTTTTTTGAGATCAACGAGGTATTCATCAGCTTATTAACGCTAAACGGAAGATCGACATTGGGGGTACTTTTTACAGGTTCGATTCCCGAGGTATCAATTTTTTCCATCAGACTATCAAAGGCGTTATCGGCCACTTCGATGGGTTCAGCTTCGCTCATCATCTGGGAACCGACTTGATCAAGGCGAAGGAGCTTTGCTCGACAGCTTGAACAAAAGTGCAGGTGAGCAGAAACACAGATTGAGGCTGCAGTCTCTAGAGTGCCTGCTGAAAACTCGATGAGCATATTTTCGTCGGGGTGATGGTTAGTCGAATTAATCATTCTTGCGCCTCTTTGGAGACAATAATTTGCATTTTTTGTAGTGCTAGACGCACGCGTGATTTAACTGTGCCCAGAGGCAACCCCAATTCGGCAGAGGCCTCGGCATGAGATTTACCCTCGAGGTAAACCTTGCGTAAAATTTGATCCTGTTCTTTTGGCAGCTGTGCCAGAGAAGCCTGAACCTTATCTTCACTGCGTTTTTGTTGCAGCAGCGAAATAGGTGTCTCTTCGTCCGGCTCATGCCAGAAATCTTCGTTTTCTAGGGGCAGATGCTGGGTATTGCTCTTGCGGCGCAACATATCAATACGACAGTTACGGGCAACAGTATAAATCCACGTGGTAGCTGAGGCTTTCTCGGCATTGTAACCAGCGGCTTTATTCCAGACTTTAATCATTACTTCCTGAACCAGATCGTCGCCCAACCCAGGAAACCAGCCCTCGTTGCGACTGGCATGGGCAAAGCCCTTAAGCAGGGGTCCAAAATGCTTGAACAGCTGCGCAAAAGCTTTGCGGTCACGATTTTCGCCCACAGATATCAGCAGTTGACTCCACTGGTCTGAGCGTTTCTCTGAGCTTTTCAAAGTAGTCACGCGGTTTACCGTCACTCGGTTATTGTTTGCGGTGCTATTTGCGGTGTTAATAGTGGAAGTCATCATAATCTAGTGCGTCCAGTCAGAATAGGTTTTTTACGTTCCTGGGATATTGTTGGATCATTAGATGTAGCTACTTCTAAAAGTTACAGATAGTCCATACAATATGATTCTCTGATTTCAGAATAAAATTTAAAGGTATCTCCCTTGAAAAGAAATTTTTTACCGCTGGCTATAATTGTCGGTGCCATCGTGCTTTCATCGGCAATGTTCGCTCTGAAGCCTGAGCCTGCAAAGCTCGAATCGCCTGAAACCGCAGTTGCTGTTGAAACCATAGCGTTGAAAAAAACCGCGGCCCAGCTACTAATCAGCTCTCAGGGTACCGTCTTGCCGCGCACTCGCAGCGCGCTTATCTCTGAGGTTTCCGGTGCTGTATTAACCGTCTCTCAGCAATATGTTGTCGGTGGGGTTTTCAACACCGGTGATGTATTAATGCAGCTTGATCCAACTGACTACCAAGTGGCGCTGCAGCGTGTCCAAGCCAAATTGATTAGCATGAATGCGCAGCTGAGTTTTGAGCGTGCGCGCTCTGCTCAGGCGGAAAAAGAGTGGGCAATGACAGGCCGTCCAGCCACAGAGGCACCACTTTTAGCACTGCGCAAGCCCTATCTGGCAGAGGCTCAGGCCAATGTGTTGCAAGCGGAAGCCGAGGTAAAACAGGCTCAGCAGAAACTGGATAAAACAACTATTCGTGCGCCCTACGCAGGGATGGTATCCGCAAAGACCGCTGATATTGGTCAGTTTGTCACTCTGGGCTCAAAGTTAGGCGAGATATTTGCTATCGATTATGCGGAAGTTCGTCTGCCGCTGACCCAAAGAGACCTGTCGATGATGGATGCACAGGCCTTCGCCAATAATAAACCTCGACCAGGGGTAACGCTTAGTGCATCAGTCGGTAATACCGAACTGCAGTGGGACGCGCTTCTGGTACGTTCCGAGGGAGTTGTCGATCAGCGCAATCGCTCCCAGTACCTCATTGCCCAGATCGTTGATCCCTACAACATTAAACAGCGTTCCGAAAAACCTGCTCTGCTGATGGGGAGTTTTGTCCGTGCCACGATTGCCGGAAAGAAACTTGAAAATGTTTTTGCCGTGCCACGCCATGCCCTTCTTGAAGGAGGCAATATTGCAGCGGTGGATAGCGACAATAAGCTGCGTTTAAAAAAGGTTGAAACAATTTTTAGTGATGAGCAATTTCATTACATTGCCAATGGCCTCGAAGAGGGCATGGAAATTATTGTCAGCGCGGTGGGCATTGCTATTGATGGTATGCGTGTTAAACCAGAGAGTGCTCAATAATGGAAAATAAAGGTCTGATTAGTTGGTTTGCAAAAAACCCCGTAGCCGCCAATCTCACCATGTTGCTGATTATCGCCGCGGGTATTATTTCGGCGATGGGTATCAGCAAAGATATGTTCCCGCGTGCTGATATTGATCAGATACAGATCAACGCACCCTATCCAGGTGCCGCGCCAGTGGAAGTTGAAAAAGGCATTATTTTGCCCATCGAAGCCGCCCTAAAAGGGTTGAAGGGCGTTAAAAAAATTAATGCCACAGCCAGTCGTGACTTCGCAAATATCAACCTCGAAATCGAAGCCAATGAAGATATTAATGAGGTGATGGTTCAGGTTGAAAACCGCATAGACAGCATAGTTAATTTCCCCAAGGATATCGAAAAGCCCAATGTCAGTAGAGTTGATATGTTTGGTTGGGTAATCAATGTGACTGTCTCTGGAGCTATGAATGAGCGGGTTAGAAAGGAATTAGGTCAGCAAATTCGTGACGAGCTGATGGATCTGCCCGAGGTGAAAAGGGCCATTCTCTGGGGAACCGACGACTATGAAATCTCTATTGAAGTCAAAGAAAACCGACTGAGAGAATTAGACCTGACTCTGGCTGAAGTGGCTCGAGTACTGCGCGAGTCCTCTATCGACTTGCCCGCCGGAATGATTAAAGCCGAAAATGGCAATGTCTTGGTGCGCACTCAGGGAAAAGCCTATCGAGGCGAGGATTTTGCCAATTTGGTGCTGCGCAGTCATGCCGATGGCACCCAGTTATTGCTCTCTGATATTGCCGATGTCAAAGATGGCTTTGCCGAGACTAATGCACTGGTGAGTTTTGATCGCCAAAGCGCGATCTCTGTGGGTATTTTCTCTCTAAAAGACCAAGACATAATTACCATTAGTGATTCCGTCAAAAAATATATTGATGAGAAGCGACCAGAATTACCTGATGGTCTGAATATCGATTACGTGTTTGATACCTCTCACCACCTGCGCGGCAGGCTGGACATGATGTTAAGCAACCTCGCCATGGGCGCGGGGCTAGTGGCTATTGTGCTGGGTTTGTTCCTCAACTTGCAGGTCGCCAGATGGGTGATGGTGGGTATTCCAGTGAGCTTTTTAGGCGCCCTTTGGCTGATGCCGGTGAACCCCTATCCGGTGACTATCAATGTCTTGAGTCTTTTTGCTTTTATCATGGTGCTGGGTATTGTCGTCGATGATGCGATTGTTATTGGCGAGAGTATTTTTAGCGAGGCCAAAGATGAAGCGAAAAAAGCTGAGCAGCAGGCCAGACTGTCGAATGGGGGTGAGATTCCTGATGACTTTGTCTACATAGCCCCAGTTGACACAGTGATCACCGGTGCCAAGCGCGTGGCCACGCCCTCAACCATCGGTGTGCTGACAACCATGGCCGCCTTTGTGCCGATCTTATTTATCGGTGGCAATGTCGCCTCCTTTTTAGAAGCCATTTCCGTGGTGGTTATTCTCTGTTTAATATTCTCATTGATTGAGTCTAAATTAATCTTGCCGGCCCATTTAACGGGTCTGCGCTTTACCAAACCGAAACAGTCGAAATGGCGTTTTATTGAACGCTGGCAAGAAAATATTGATCGCAGAATGTCGCACTTTATCGAACAGCGCTATCAGCCTTTTTTGGCAAAATGCATGCAGCATCGCTATGTCACCTTAGCATCATTTCTCGCGGTTCTGATTATTTCCGGTGCAGCGCTGGCCAGTGGTATTGCCCGGTTTGAATTCTTTCCGAATGTTCCAAGTGATGATATTCGCGCCTCAATTATTATGCAGGATGGAGTCTCGGAAGAGAGCCTGGTAGAAGCGCTGAAAAAAGTAGAGGCGGCCGCCTATAAGGTCGACCGCGAATATCGTCAGGCCAATCCCGACACTAAAGGCCTTGTTGATCATGTGCTGTTCTATTCGGAATCTGATGTCACGGGAGTCTTTATGGTCTCCTTGGTGCGTGCTGAAGAGCGAGAAATCAGTTCTCTCGACTTTGAAAGAATGTGGCGCAAAGAGGTTGGCAATCTGCCCAATGTCCGCAAGCAAAATTACTATGCCAGTACTAACACTGGTGGCGGTGCAAAAATAAATCTCGCGCTGTCTGGTGAAGATCCTCAGCAGCTCAGTCTGGCGGGCGCGGCGCTGCAGGAAAAGTTAGGTGAGTTCAACGGCGTATTTGATATCTACAACTCTCAGGGCGTTGGTGCACGAGAGATACTGATTAGTCTTAAGCCCTTCGCCAGCCAGTTGGATATAAAGCTAGGGGATGTGGCGCGTCAGGTTCGTCAGGCCTTTTACGGTGAAGAAGTTCAGCGACTTCAGCGCGGTGCCGACACCTTAAAGGTCATGGTGCGCTATCCACTCGAGGAACGCCGATCAATCGCCACCCTTGAGGAGATGCATATCCGCACCGCCAGCGGACAGATTGTGGCAATCGGAGAAGTGGCTGATATTCGTCTCGGCCTAGGCTTAACCAGCATTAAGCGTACTGATCGCAAGCGCACCATCACCATCACTGCAGATGTTGATGCCTCCATCGTTCAGAGTGGCACAGTAATATCCGATATTACCGACAACTTTATTCCGCAACTTTTAAAAGAATATCCCAGCGTAGACTTTGGTTTGGGCGGCGCCAGCGAGGAGCAAGCTGAGCTTGTCAGCCGAATGTTTGTAGGATTAATCGCAGCGCTGTTTTTGATTTATGGTCTGCTGGCAGTGCCACTGCGATCCTATGTGCAACCCCTAGTCATTATGGCGGTTATCCCCTTTGGGTTTATCGGTGCAGTCGTGGGGCATATAGTCTTTGATATGACTATGAGCATGCTCTCGGTATTTGGCCTAATCGCCCTGGCGGGTGTGGTGGTCAATGACAGTTTGATTCTAGTGGAATTTGCCAATCGCGCCCGCGAGTATGAAAAGACCGAAGAGGCGGCACTGTTAGCCGCAGGTAAACGGCGCTTTAGAGCAATCTTCCTGACCACCACCACCACCTTTGTTGGGCTACTGCCGATGCTGTTTGAAACCAGTATGCAGGCGCAGTTTGTGATTCCTATGGCACTGTCCCTGAGTTTTGGCATTGTTGCCGCCACTGCAATTACGCTGATTTTGATTCCCTGTCTGTACCTAGTTGTGCACGATTTTAAGCGACTAAAGCCAGCTGCTCTTGAGTCGGCTAGCTAAAGCAAAGGCAACGCAAGACCGGTAATTACCAAAACCTTATCCTTCGGGGTAGGGTTTTTGTCGATTTTGGAGTCTTATTCTTGTTAGCGAAAGATCAGCAGCGAAAGTCAGTCTCGATTATTTCTCATAATATCCCCTGGCATAGTCTCATCCACAGGTGCTTACTCCCCCTTAAATAGGGCGCTCTAAATTTAGTGACAACATTAGAGTGCAGCGGCAGCCCCTGTGCAGAGCATTTTATTCGTTGCAAATATCACTTTTATTACTCCCCATCGCTAGGGGGTGTCCCAGACTCTGGAAAAAATATGTTATCTGCAATACAGCGCCGCTGGCACAGTCGCGGTGGATACAAGGAAGTTTTAGTATTGGCGATCCCGCTAATAGTCACCACAAGCTCTGGTAGCTTACAAAGCTTTATCGATCGGATGTTTCTCTCATGGTTTGATTCAAATGCTTTGGCAGCCACCGTGCCCGCAGCATTTGTAGTGATGACATTAACCGCATTATTTTTAGGTTTAGCCAGTTATGTCGGCGTCTTTGTCGCCCAGTATTACGGTGCTAAACAGCATCAAGATATCGGCGCCGCCGTTTGGCAGGGGTTTTATACTATTGGTTTATCAATGCTCGTCGTCGTTCCAGTGTTTATCTATGCCGAGCTATTATTCCGCTGGATAGGCCACGACCCCGTCTTGCAAGCAATGGAAACCAGCTACGCACAGATTCTTATATTATCTATCCCGCTGATGATCATCTCGGGATCCCTGTCTGGATTTTTCTCAGGGATAGGCCGCACCTCGGTTGTTATGTGGAGCAACCTGCTCATCACGCTGTTAAATCTCCTGCTCGATTACGGATTGATTTTTGGCCACTGGAGCATGCCCAGAATGGGAGTCGCTGGCGCCGCCTGGGCAACGGTTATCTCCGTAGCCATCGGAAGTCTAGTGCAGTTGTGGATATTCCTAAAACCCGAATATCGTCAGCGCTTCAAAACGCATCTTCACTGGCAACCCAACTGGCAGCTGTTTAAGCGTCTACTGCATTTTGGTCTTCCCGTTGGTCTGCAAATGCAGATGCAGGGCTTAGCCTGGACAATATTTGTACTGCTAATTGGGAAAATAGGCATAGTAGAATTAACCGCCCACAGCATCGCCATGAATATCTTTATGGTTGCGGTTATGCCTGTCGCTGGAATGAGCATTGCCGTTTCTATTCTAGTGGGCCAGCAAGTGGGTGCCGGGAAATTAGAGATGGCTGAGAGAGTAACCTTTTCAGCCATTCACTTAGCCACGATATTTTTTGGTTTTGCAGGCATCATGTTGGTGGTATTCCCCGAATGGTTTATAGGGCCCTTTTCCAGAGGAATGACCGCAGCGGCTTTCCAGCTCACCGTGCCCCTAGTGCAAGAGTTACTCGGCATGGTCGCCCTATTTTGTTTGTTTGAAGCCGTCTCCATGATGATGGCCGGAGCATTAAAGGGCGCCGGAGATACTCGCTTTGTCGCCTGGGCCGGAATACTCTGTAGTTGGTTGATTCTGGTGGCACCAACCGCATTAATCGTCTATAAATGGCAGGGTCAACTGCTCTGGTGTTGGTGGTTTTTTGTACTCAACGGATTGGTTATGTGCCTAGTGCACTGGTGGCGTTTTAAGCGGTCGGCTTGGAAGGAATTGCAGGTTATTAATTAACGAAAATAGGCGCAGTAAAAGTGCTTAAAAATACAAGGTAGGAATATCATAATGAATGACAGTAAGCAGAATTGGGCAGCGTCAGCCTGCGGTTTATATACCCAGCATCTCAGTGAAAAACTATCGCGATTCCAAGCCATTCTTGAAGCGACAGGCTTCGACGAAATTGTGATTGGCTCCGGCGAGAGCAAAATGCAGTTCTCCGACGATATGGCCTATCCGTTTAAGGCCAACCCCTATTTTAGAGAGTGGGTGCCGCTGGGTAAGCGCGCCGGCTGTTATCTGCAAATTAGTGCTGCTGCCAGTAAACCGAGATTATTTCTGCTCACTGTTGAAGATATCTGGCATACCGCCCCTGAAGCACTGCCCGCAGGTTTTGAGCAGGGGCTAGAAATTATTGAATACGCCTCTATTGATGAATTAAAGACCTATCTTGGTAAGCGCGAAGAGGGCACAGCCTTTTTCAATGAAACCAACGAGCTGGATTTGCCAGCGAACTGTTGGAATCCTCAAACGGTTACCTATCAAATTGATTTTCAGCGTCGCGGTAAAACCTCTTACGAACAGGAGTGTGTCCGCGAAGCCAACCGTCAGGCAGCTCCAGCCCATCACGGAGCCTATCAAGCATTTATGGCTGGTGGATCAGAGTTGGAGATAGCGGCAGCTTATCTAGCCGGCTGTAACCAGAGTGAAAATGAAATGCCCTACAGCATTATTGCCGGCGTCAATGAGCATGCCGCAGTATTGCATCACTACAATTTATTTAAGCAACCGCAAACGCCGCGCAGTTTTCTGATTGATGCTGGCGTTGCCGTCAATGGTTATGCCTCGGATATTACCCGCACCTATGCATATGATCAGGGCAGTGACTTTGCCGCGATGATTGAGATGATGGATGCGGTTCAACTAGAGCTGGTTGCCGCTGGTGGCATAGGCAAAAGCCCGATTGATTTAAATGTGCTGTCGCAGCTAAAAGTGGCTGAAGTACTGCGCCAGTTTGGGGTATTAAAAATATCTGCCGAAGAGGCTTTTGAGGCTGATATTACAGCGGCATTCTATCCCCATGGTCTAGGTCATCATCTGGGCAGTAATGTCCATGATAGAGGCGGTGATCTGGCCAATGCTCAGGGAGATAAAGTCCCGGCATCCGAGAAATACCCCAAGTTGCGCAGTTCTGCCCCTATGGTGGCCAATCAGATTCATACAGTAGAGCCGGGCCTCTATTTTATCCCTGCCTACCTAGACAGGCTCAAAGCGAATAAACATAGCGCAGCGATCAACTGGGCGCGAGTGGATGAATTTGTGCCTTACGGCGGCATACGAATTGAAGATAATATTATTGTCCATGCAGGTGGGACGCTGGAAAATCTAACCCGAGATGCCTTCGCAGGTAACAGCTAATGCAACTACATATCATTACCACCGGCGGTACCATTGATAAAGTTTACTTTGATGCCCTCAGTGAATTTCAAATTGGCGAGCCAGTTATTGGCGACCTGTTAGCGAGCATGAATGTCGGCTTTGAATATACCCTGCAGCCACTCTTAAAATTGGACAGTTTGGATATGACCGACCAGCACCGCGAAAAAATTAAGCAGGCAGTTAAAGCCTCAACGGCCAGCTCGATACTTATTACCCATGGCACTGACGGCATGGTTGAAACCGCCAAATGTCTTGCTGACATTAAAGGTAAATGTATTTTCCTAAGCGGTGCACTGCAACCTGCAGCATTCGCCAAAAGCGATGCAGCATTTAATATAGGTTGTGCGATTGGTGGACTTCAGAGCCACTCTTCAGGTGTTTATATTGCAATGAGCGGGCAAGTATTTGCCGCCGACCAAGTGATTAAAAACCGTGCTGAAGGGCGCTTTGAAATAGTAGCGTAGAGATTGCAGTGAAGGGTATGTTGGCGGGATGATTCTTCGCAGCTTTATGGCTGCTGAAAAATTGTTGCTGCAAAAATTTTGTTGGGTCAGAAAATGTTAAAAAATTACAGCGCTTTTTAATAATTGGCGGTGAAATTAGTCTAGAATGCGCGCATTATTTAATCGTTTTTCAGTGACACTTATTTCATGCAAAGCAAATATCCCTCTGAGCAAGACTCTCCGTCAAAAGTTGGCATCGGCATTGATTTCGGCACCAGTAATAGCGCTGCGGCCATGTTTGATGGCGAGCAGGTGGTTCTGGTTCAGTTGGCTGAGCAGCATGCCATTATGCCCTCGGCAAATTACATCGATAAAGATTTCAAAACCACCATTGGCCAGCAGGCTATTGATGCCTATATCAAAGGTAATCAGGGACGAAAGGTTGAGCTTAGTTTAGAGGTGTTAGGCGAGGCGAGAGCCGGCACGGGCAGTAATAGCGGCCCAGCGAGTGAGGGAGAAACCACTAAGGTTTATGGTCAGGCGTTTAACGATTCCGGTTTGCCGGGCCGATTGTTTCGCGGCACCAAACGCTTGTTGGGTAATTCATCGAGCGGCCGCACATTAATCTTCGATCGTCCTTTTAGGCTTGTTGCATTGGTGACGCCTATATTGGTGGGCATACGCAAAATGCTGCAGCGAAATCTCGGTGATGTGAATCATGCCTGTATTGGCCACCCGGTGAATTTTGAGGGTCAGGAGCAGGGGCGCAATAATGTTGCCCTTGAGCGGTTGAGCGAGTCCTACGGTCATGCCGGTATTACCGAGCAATCTTTTTGCCCTGAGCCGACGGCGGCGACTATCAGTTATCTGCACAATCACCCGGGTAGTAATGATGAGTTGGTGCTGACGGTTGATTTTGGTGGTGGAACACTAGATTTTAGTGTCTTGCGCCGCAGTGGTTCGAGCTTTGTTGTTGAGGCTACTCACGGTATTGCTCTGGGTGGCGACAGGATTGATCAGACTATTTTTAGGGAGTTAATCTTTCCTCTCTTGGGTAAGGGTGAACGCTGGAGTAGGGTGCTCGATGGCGCTGAGGTCGATACGCTTTTCCCGTTTAGTGATTTCGAAGATCTGCTGATTAACTGGCCCGTCAGTTATATGCTCAATCAGAATAAATACACGGCTTCGGTCATGCAGCGTATGGCTCAGGATAACTCGGGGGCCATTAAATTTAAGCGCCTCTACGATCTGATTAAACAGAATTATAGCTATCAGGTTTTTGAGGCAATCAAGGCCTTTAAAGCTGAGCTGTCAGTGCATGATTCGGCGGTATTAGATATTCCTGAAATTGATATCGAGGTGACGCTGGAGCGCTGGGAGTTCGAGCTGATGATTTCCGATCTGCTGTTTGAGCTGGAGCAGGCGATTACCTTGGTACTGACTAAGGCCAATATTGAGGCGGCAGATATTGATTTGGTACTGCGCACCGGTGGTTCTTCCTTAATACCTGCGGTAAAAGATATTTTGGATAATCAGTTTGCCGGCAAGGTGGTTGAGCACGATCCCTTTACCAGTGTGGCGGCGGGTCTGGCGATTGCCGATTACTACGGTTATGGCGATCAGCCCTCTCTTTAATAACAATTTCCTTTAAGACTCCTTGCCCTTGATCCCTCTATCTATTTGAGCTGGATCTTGCCGCCTACAAAGATACTTGCACAGAACAAGCATGTTTACTAAGCTTGTGTTCTATGGAAAGGAACACTGCGCAGTTATAGCGCGGTAAATGGAGTCGATATGAGCACATCAGCAACCAAAGCCAGTCATTCAGTTAAAGCGTCAACTAAATCCCCAGCCAGCAATCAGGCCAATTCTTCCCGCGTGAGTCAGCAGCAAAAGTCGGCTATTCCCCTCAGGTTTGTCACCGCGGCGAGTCTTTTCGACGGCCATGATGCGGCGATTAATATTATGCGCCGGATTTTGCAAGGCGCGGGTGTTGAGGTAATTCATTTGGCACACAATCGCTCGGTAGCGGAGGTGGTTGAAACTGCCTTGCAGGAAGATGCGCAGGGCATTGCGATCAGTTCTTATCAGGGTGGCCATGTAGAGTATTTTAAATACATCGTTGACCGTCTCAAGCAGGCGGGCGCTGAACACATTAAGGTATTTGGCGGCGGTGGCGGGGTTATTGTTCCCGCTGAAATTAAAGAGCTCGAAGCCTATGGTGTAGAGCGTATTTATTCCCCTTACGATGGCCAGGATCTGGGTTTGAGAGGCATGATCGACAATATGCTCAAGCGCTGCTCGCTGGGCAGTTATAACGATGTGTCGGTTGACGCTAAACAGTTGACTGATGTTCAGGGTCGCTACAATCTATCCCGATTAATAACCGCTATTGAGCGCGGCCAGCTCGATGAGTTGCAGCTGACATCGCTCCGTGAACAGGCGCAGTTTTTAACTAAATCAGTGCCGGTTCTGGGTATTACCGGTACTGGTGGTGCGGGAAAATCATCGCTTACGGATGAACTGATCCGTCGTTTTCGGCAGGACGCTGAGGACAGTTTAAAGATCGCGGTTTTGGCGATTGATCCCACCCGGCGCAAAACCGGTGGCGCTTTGTTGGGGGACCGCATACGGATGAATGCGATCTATCAGCAGAATATTTTTATGCGTTCAATCGGTACCCGTACCGCCACGGGTGAGGTTCCGGAGTCACTCAGCGATATTATCTGTGCAGTGCGTCTCGGCGGTTTTGATTTGGTGGTGGTGGAAACCCCGGGCATAGGTCAGGGCGATGCCGGCATTGTGCCCTATGTGGATATTCCTATTTATGTGATGACCCCAGAGTTTGGTGCTCAGAGCCAGTTGGAAAAAATCGATATGCTCGATTATGCCGAGATGGCGATTATCAATAAGTTTGACCGCAAGGGCAGCGATGATGCCTATCGGGATGTTTGCAAACAGATTCAGCGCAATCGCGAAGCCTTTGATCAGCTGCCGGAACAGATGCCGGTGTTTGGCACTATTGCCTCGCGATTTAATGATGATGGTGTCACTGCGGCCTATCAGGGTCTGCTGACGTTATTACAGGCTCGTGGCCTGCGTAGTTTTAAGCGGCATCTGGCCCCGGTCGACTGTAAAACACCTTCGGAAAAAACCCTGGTGGTGCCGGCGGATCGGCAGCGCTATCTGGCTGAGATAGCCACAGGCATTCGCCGCTATCACAAGCATGCTGCTGTGCAGGCCAATCTGGCTCGCGAGCAGCAGCAATTAGCGGCCTCGAAAGAGATGCTGATTAGTAGTGGGAGCATTGATAAGCGTGAGTCAGTGATGTCGGCGATTGATACATTGGTTGCCGATCGTCATCGGGCGATGGATAGTCGTGCTAACAGCTTGTTAGAGAGATGGCCGGATCAGGTGAAAGCCTATTCTGGTGATATAAAAGTCGAAACCTTAAATAGTGGTAAACAGATTACTACGCAATTAAAAACGCTGTCATTGTCGGGTAATAAAATTTCGAGGGTGTCTCTGCCGCGCTACAAGGATCATGGTGAGTTGCTCAGATGGTTGATGCGCGAAAATCTGCCCGGTGAGTTTCCCTTCACGGCGGGGGTGTTTCCCTTTAAGCGCGAAGGCGAGGATCCGGCGAGAATGTTTGCTGGTGAGGGCGATGCCTTCAGGACCAATCAACGCTTTAAGGTGCTCTCTGAACATGCGTCCGCCAAGCGTCTGTCGACGGCTTTTGATTCGGTGACACTGTACGGTTGGGATCCGGATGAGCGGCCGGATATTTATGGCAAGGTTGGCAATGCGGGAGTGTCTATCTGTACGTTGGATGATATGAAAGCCCTCTACGATGGGTTTGATCTCTGTAATCCAACCACCTCAGTGTCTATGACAATCAATGGCCCGGCTCCGACGATTCTGGCGATGTTTTTAAACACTGCGATTGATCAGCAGGTAGAGAAGTTTGTCGTCGAGCACAGCCGTCAGCCTGAGGAAAGTGAATATGAAAACTTGCGCGCTGAAACTTTAATGCGGGTGCGTGGCACTGTGCAGGCGGATATTCTTAAAGAGGATCAGGGGCAGAACACCTGTATCTTCTCGACCGAGTTTAGTTTGCGCATGATGGGTGATATGCAGCAGTTCTTTATCGACCAGCAGATTCGCAATTTTTATTCCGTATCGATCTCTGGGTACCATATTGCTGAAGCCGGAGCTAACCCGATCTCGCAGCTTGCCTTTACCTTGGCCAATGGTTTTACCTTTGTCGAAGCCTATCTGGCTCGCGGTATGAGCGTTGATGATTTTGCGCCGAATCTGTCGTTTTTCTTTTCCAATGGTATGGATCCGGAGTACACCGTGATGGGTCGGGTGGCGCGGCGTATTTGGTCAATCTCGATGCGTGATCGCTATGGTGCCAATACCCGCAGCCAGAAGCTTAAATATCATATTCAAACCTCTGGGCGTTCATTGCACGCTCAGGAAATGAACTTCAATGATATTCGCACTACCCTGCAAGCGTTAATCGCGATCTACGATAATTGTAATAGTCTGCATACCAACGCTTATGATGAGGCGATTACCACGCCGACCGAGGAGTCGGTGCGACGAGCCTTGGCGATTCAGTTAATTATTAATCAGGAGTGGGGTTTGGCTAAAAATGAAAACCCCAGTCAGGGTGCGTTTATTATTGACGAGCTGACTGATTTGGTTGAAGAGGCGGTATTGCAGGAGTTTGAAAAAATCTCTGATCGCGGTGGTGTTTTAGGTGCCATGGAAACCGGCTATCAACGTGGTAAGATTCAGGAAGAGTCGCTGTGCTATGAGCATAAAAAACACGACGGCTCGCTGCCGATTGTGGGGGTGAATACTTTCCTTAATGAATCCGCTGAAGGGCCAGTTGAAATCGAACTGGCGCGTTCAACCGATGCAGAAAAGCTCAGTCAAATAAAACGCCTGCGTGAATTTCAAGAGTTGAACGGTACGCAATCTGCAGATATGTTAAAGCGCCTGCAGGATACGGTGAGTCAGGGTGGTAATGGGTTTGAAGTTCTTATGGACGCAGTGCGTTGTTGTTCATTGGGGCAAATTACTAACGCACTGTTCGATGTTGGCGGTCAATATCGAAGAAGTATGTAATTGCACCTTTAATAGCTTGTTAATAGTTAGCTAATGAAAAAGTAATAAACAGTTAATAAAGAGATAAAAATGGCCAAAGCCCTTCGCCTTACCCAAATTGAGCGCAAAGAAATCTCCGATGCAAAAATGCTCGAAGCTGCGGTGGATTTAATCGTAGAGCGTGGTGCGGCCCAGGCGACCTTAAAAGATGTCGGCGAACGGGCGGGTTATTCGCGGGGACTTGCAGGTTATCGATTTGGCAACAAAGCCGGGCTATTTGATTTTGTGCTCAGATCTGTGGGTGATGAGTGGCTGGCAGAGTTGACCGAGGTTACAGAGGGCAAGTGCGGATACGAGGCCATTGCTGCGGCACTGGATGCCCATATTCAGTTCTGTGAGCAGGCCCCCAAACATGTCGAGGCCTTTTACCGTCTCTGGTTTGAATCTCTGGCGCCAGAGTCCCAGCTTAAAACGGTTATTCTCGGTATTCACCGGCGCCGTCGCGCCGATGTAATTCGCTGGATTGAGCAGGGTGTTGAGGATGGTGCGGTGTCGCCAGCGGCGGATGTCGAACTTATTGCCGATCACTTTACCGCCTCAGTCAGCGGAATTGTCTATCATTGGATGAGTGACCCAGATAATCTCAATGAAATGCGCGCGCTGCATAATGGCCTCAAACAAGTGATGGCTGCAATGCTGGCTGTTAAGGCTAAATAATCCTTAAAACCCCGCAAAGGCGATAAAGCGCCGCTATATTGCGACCAAAACTCCTATCTGCATAAAACATACCTTGCATGCCCCGCACAGCCAAACTAGTCTTGACGGTTGATAAAACAATTATAAATCAACGTTAATTTTTGGGGGGTACACATGGCAGGTTCAACTGCAGGAACTTCAACAGCAACAGCGACCGGTGGTCAGGAACAGGGCACACAGAAATTTGCGTTTATCGCAATGACCTGTCTGTTTTTCTTCTGGGGCTTTATTACCGTTTTAAATGATATTTTAATCCCATTTTTAAGAGAGTCTTTTGATCTTAGCTACACGCAGGCGATGCTAGTGCAGTTCTGTTTCTTTGGCGCTTACTTTATTGTCTCGCCCTTTGCAGGCAAGTTAATTGATAAGGTTGGCTATCAGCAGGGTATTGTTCTCGGACTCTTAACCACTGCAGCGGGTTGCCTACTGTTTTACCCCTCTGCAGAATTACATGTTTATGCACTGTTCCTGTTTGCCTTCTTTGTGTTGGCCAGTGGTATCACTATTTTACAGGTAGCGGCTAACCCTTATGTAGCAGCACTTGGGCCTGAAAAAACTGCAGCCAGCCGCCTAAATCTGGCTCAGGCAGCTAACTCTTTTGGTACAACCGTTGGCCCTCTTGTGGGCTCAGCGCTGATTCTGGGTGCGGTGGCTGCTGATGCCTCTGCAGTGCAGATGCCCTATGTACTATTAGGTGCTCTTCTGGTGGCCGCTGCATTGGTATTCAGATTTATTAAACTACCTGTGCTTGCTCATGTTGAAGCGGCCGAAGAAACCGGCGAAAGTGTCTGGGGTCGTCGTTCGCTGGTATTAGGTGCTCTGGCGATCTTCCTCTATGTGGGTGGCGAAGTGGCTATTGGTAGCTTCCTGGTTGACTATTTTAAGGAAGAATCCATTGCCGGAATGAGTTCAGCAGATGCCGGTAAGATGGTTGCCTATTACTGGGGTGCGGCAATGATTGGCCGTTTAATCGGTGCAGTTTTAATGAACTACATTGCAGCGACCAAATATCTTGCTGTTAATGCTCTAATCGCTATCGCTATGATTGTTGTTAGCATGAACACTACAGGCAATGTTGCTATGTGGTCTATTCTGGCGGTTGGCTTCTTTAACTCAATTATGTTCCCCACTATCTTTACTCTGGCTGTTAAAGGCTTGGGGTCAATGACCAGTAAGGGTTCTGGCTTGGTCTGTCAGGCGATTGTTGGTGGAGCATTGATACCTCTTGTGCAGGGTGTAGCTGCAGATATGATCGGTATCCAGCTTAGCTTTGTAGTGCCAATGCTTTGTTATATCTATATCGGTTGGTATGCATTGAACGGTGCTAGCGAGAAGTAACTTGTTCAAAGCAGCTTATTGAATAGCCGCTAGTTAAAAAGCTTATTAAAAAAACCCGCCATGGTTATCCATGGCGGGTTTTTTTGATGCGGGAAAAAGTCGCAGGTTATTGAAGATTAACCTTGGTGTCAGAACCCGTTACATAGTCATTACCATCCGGAAACACCGAGAACGTTTCGCTGGCAATACCGCTGCCAGTCGCCCGAAAAAGACACGAAGCGCTAAGGGTCAGGTTGCTTTGCTGGGCGCCAAGGTTAAGCGTGCCGAAGCCGGTATTGACCAATACGCCGTTAGCATCAAACCCCTTTATCTCGTGCAGCACTTCCAGCGCCGCGCTGCTTGAGCCGCTGCGCGATAGGCTGTTATAGGCAGTTATGCGCAGGGTGATGAAATAATTAGTTTTCCTGGGCTTAATTAATAAGTTGGTGCCTGTGTTATAGTGATCGATCACTTCTTCATAGCCAGCGGGATATTTTTCCCTTGGTACTCACTTAGCGGGACTTCTCGTTGACATTCGACCAATTCCGGTCGACCCGATCTTGTCGCCTCCTCTGAGCTTTACTCTCAAGGAATCGAGATGTCTGCAAAACCGTGCAGCTTACCTGCTATTAAACGATCCACTGTCCTCAAGAAAGACGTAACGGTGAACGTGCCGTTAAAACCACTACTAACCAAGCACCGAGCGAATACAGCCATTGTCTATTGCGAAGGTAACTTTGCTGCCCTTGATGGTAAAACAGCCAATGGGCTGGTGCGCTCCTCGGAGAAGTACAGAATCCTTTCGGTTATCGATAGCGAAAAGGCTGGGCTTGATACCGGTATGGTGCTGGATGAAAAAAACAATGGTATCCCCCTGTGTCGAGATCTTGCTGACGCATTGGCAGCGGCGGGAACGGTGCCGGATTATTTTATCTTTGGTATGGCACCTTCCAGCGGTATGTTATCCCTCCATGAACGCAGCCTGATACTTGAGGCAATCAGTCATGGTATGAATATCGTTAATGGCTTGCATGAGTTTCTTAACGATGATCCGATATTTATTGCCGCCTGTGAGGCAAGTCAGGTAGAAATTCTCGATGTGCGCAAGCCGCGTTCGAAAAAAGATTTGCGTATGTTCAGTGGCCGCATTGCCGAAGTAACCTGTCCTCGTATTGCTGTGCTTGGCACTGACTGTGCGATTGGAAAACGCACTACGGCGACTGTTCTGACTAAGGCTCTTAACGATTGTGGTATAAGAGCGGTGATGATCGGAACCGGCCAGACCGGGTTGATTCAGGGTGCCCGTTATGGTGTTGCGCTAGATGCGATTCCATCACAGTTTTGTGTGGGTGAACTAGAGGCAACCATTGTTGAAGCCTTTGAAAATGAAAAACCGGATGTGATTATTATCGAAGGGCAGGGCGCTTTGAGCCACCCAGCTTTTTCGTCCTCGTCTTTTATTCTGCGTGGTAGTTGCGCTAACGGTGTAGTGCTTCAGCACGCCCCTAAGCGCAAGCATCGCTGTGACTTTGAAAAAATGCTAATACCCGCACCCGAATCAGAGATCAATTTGATTGAAACCTTCGCTGATACTAAGGTGATTGGTTTGACCATTAATCACGAAAACATGATCGATGTCGAAGTGACTGCTGCTATTACCCGGTACGAGAAAGAGCTGGGTATTCCTGTCACTGACGCGTTAACACGCTCTCCAAAACATTTGATAGATATGGTAATGGCTGCATTTCCGGAACTTCGGGTGAGCCTGCCGACAGCAGCCTAATGGGCGCCCCCCGTCTGGAAATTGATCTCGACAAGATTTATCACAACGCACATGAATTGGTGGTGCGATGCGCTAAAAAGGGTATTTCAGTCTCTGCTGTTACCAAGGCAACACTAGGTTCGGTGGAAATTGCCGCCACGTTGCTGCAGGCAGGCGTTAACGAGCTGGCGGACTCGCGTATCGAAAACATCAAGAGCATGCGTCATACGCCAATCGATCGGTTGACGAAAGAGGCTTCGATGCTGCTGATTCGTTCACCTATGCTTAGCCAGGCAGCTCAGGTTGTGATGTATGCGGACACGAGCTGCAATACAGGAATAGCAGTGATTAAAAAACTTTCTGTTGAGGCTCAACGGCAAGGTCGCATTCACCAAATATTGTTGATGGTTGAATTGGGCGATCTTCGCGAAGGGATAATGCCTGAGGATTTGTTAGCTGTAGTTCGTGAGGTGCTTGGCTTGCCCCATATCTTGCTTAAAGGTATAGGTACCAATCTCGCCTGTCGCAGTGGTGTCTCTCCGGATAGCACTAACATGGCAGAGTTATCCAGATTGGCAGACTCTGTTGAGGCGAAGTTTGATCTGAGGCTAGACGTAATATCGGGGGGTAATTCGGCCAATTTACACTGGGCGTTGAGTGGCAAGGGAACAAAAATCGGACGCGTCAATAATCTGCGCTTAGGTGAGGCTATCCTGCTAGGTTGTGAAACGCTTAAAAGCCAACCGATTGAAGGCTTGCACACAGATGCAATTACATTAGTGGCAGAAGTGATCGAATCAAAGTTAAAACCAACAAAACCCACAGGCAATATTGCCCAGACTGCTTTTGGCGATGCAGCGCCGGTTATGGATCGTGGTTCTATCCGGCAATCTATTCTCGCCATTGGCAGGCAGGATGTTGATTGCTGCGGCCTGCGGTCTCCGGGGGGAATAAAAATATTGGGGTCTAGTAGCGATCATCTTATGGTGGAATCAAGTATCGATGATCTGCTTGTTGGTCAGGAAATTAAATTTCACATCAACTACAGCGCACTGCTGCGAGCTATGACATCTCCCTTTGTCTCGAAAGAATTTATGTAAAGGGGATACCCCCTATTGTGATTAATGCATGCAATTACCCAATTTAAAACGACGATTCAGAGACTCAATACTGTTATGCATCCAATAGAGCATTTGCTTAGCTGCATGGTCATGGCTCGAAATATGTATGTCACCACTGCCGTCGGAGTCAGTCGCTGATCAGCACGGATCAGGTAAATCCCCACTTGGAGAATCCGTTTAATGTCATATATTTCGAGTCACTCAGTTTGCCTGCAAGGGCATTATCGAAAGGTGCAGTGATTGGTGTGAGTTCTTCAGGCGTGGGTTCTTTAGCTAACGGATTCTTCGGTTGAGATATCTGATGCTGTTGGTTCGGCTTCACAGTCTCTGCTAGTAATCATATAGATTTGGTGCTGAGGAGTATATTGCAGTCCCTAATTGCAGGTAAAAAAAGGTTTTACAGGCGAAAGTATGATTATTTTATTTATTTAAATTCCCATTTAAATAATTTTAATTGCATAACTTCAAAGTTTTTTGTTGGGCTTATCCTATTATTGCGGAGGTGCCAATAAATTTTTTAGTGGTCTAGTAGAGTGCAAGTAGAGTTCGAAAAGCCACTGTAATTGGATTTCTTTATATCAATTTAAACTTATATACATAGGTTTAAAGTAATTTCAATAAAGCACTTGTTTTTTGTTCATTTTTAAAACATTATCCCCATTGGTAAAAATACCACTGAAACCTTTTGACCAAAATTAGAGGGATTCAGTAGCTAAAATTGAGAGTAAGGATTTTAGCTTTGTTGGTTGAAATATTATTAGAAAAAAAGTGGTTAGGTTGATGATTGGGTGCCCAAAGTGCCTGTTGTTATTGATTAAAACTGCTAAATAAAGAAAAAGTTACTTCAATTTTTTGGCTCAATTGAGCGATTGAAGTGCGATTAATAATAGTCATTCCCGGGGGGAATTAATGAATATATACACCAAGTTACGGTCTTTAGGGGCTAGTTGTACAAAATTTACGGGGCATTTGCCTCATGGGGCGGAGGCGCCTTCGAGGTCTATATATAGATCTATTTCGAAACGCGTTCTCTCTTTATCTTTTCTAGCTCTTATAGCACCAGGTGTATACGCGCAGGGGCTGGCCTTAACGGTAGATGTACCAACAGGTGCAACTTCAGTGAAGATGCATTCAGATACATTTGGATGGAATCTAGAAGCAGCAGCAATTGCTAGCGATAACAGCGATGGCACTTGGACAGTAACAATGAATCCAGCGCCAGCCTCTAATATCGAATATGTATGGGTTG